>Ga0209401_1001362_pt1 | contig 16191 bp, 16 predicted proteins | sample M_140807_MF_Meta_FD_187318 | JGI IMG/M metagenome (GOLD analysis project Ga0209401, IMG submission 187318) | Freshwater microbial communities from Lake Montjoie, Canada to study carbon cycling - M_140807_MF_MetaG (SPAdes) (version 2) | ecosystem: Environmental > Aquatic > Freshwater > Lake...
GGACCTTTCCACCGAGGCGGTTCTCAGGCTTTGTCGGTTTAGAACTTGCGCAGTTCCCGGCGGATCTTGAGATGGTCGCCCGAGTGCTGCTGGTTGAACAGCAGGATCGAGCCGGTCACCATCAGCAGGGCGAGCACAGCCAGACCCGGCCAGAAGCTCGATGGTCGCTTGTCCGGTGCTGGCCTCTCTGGCCAGGTCCGTGGGGTGTGGCCTTGTCGTCGCGTTCGTTGTCGGGGCCGTTGCTCGAACCTTCCCATGGCTGGAGGCGGCAGGCCCAATTGGCTCTTCATTCTGCTGGAGGCCGCGGCTCCCGGTGGACGCGTGAGCTGCCAAACGCCAACTTCGCTGCCATCACGGCTCGTTGCCCAGCCCGATCCACCAGACTGATGCGATTGCGCTGGCCCGGGTGGACCGCCATGGAAGCCTGGCTCCAACCGTTGCTCGCCGGTCTCGACGGCTTTCTCCGTTCTCCGGGGGGGGCGGTCGCCTTCATCCCGCTCTACGCCCTCTGGGTGACGCTTCTGTTGCCGGGGGTGTGGGCCTCGATGCTGGCGGGTGCCCTCTACGGCACCTGGTGGGGCAGCCTGGTCGTCTTCCTGGGCGCGTGTCTCGGGGCGGAGGTGGTGTTCCTGCTTGGGCGAGGCTGGCTGCGCGGCTGGGCCCGGCGGCGGCTGGCGGGGGCACCGAAGCTGCTGGCGGTGGAGCAGGCGGTGAGCCGTGAGGGGTTGCGGCTGGTGCTGCTCACCCGGCTGTCGCCGGCCTTCCCCTTCAGCCTGCTGAACCTCGCCTACGGCCTGAGCGATGTGAGCCTGCGGGACTATTCGATCGGTTTGATCGGCATCTTGCCCGGCACGGTGTTGTTTTGCGCCCTTGGTGCTCTGGCGGGAGATGTGGCCCGCTTCAACACGGTGCTGGCGGGCCAGGCCGATCCCCTCACCTGGACCGTGCGGATCGTGGGGATCTTGGCCACCGTCGCCGTCACCGTGCTTGTGACCCAGGTGGCGCGGCGGGCGCTGGCGGATGCGCCGGGCGATGCCGAACCGCCTGGTGACAATCGGGGCGAGGAGCGGAGCGAGGGCGGCAGGTGAATTGCCCCCTCGCCGCGGCCAGGAGACGGCGAATGGGTTGTGGCCACTAGATCCTCAAGCCGGATGCTCAGGAGAGCTGGAACCAGCAGGTCGCGCGGCTCAACCGCCTGTTCCACCCGATCCCTCCTCCGCACGGGTGGTCTGGCTGCCTGGGGGCAGTGGCTGGCCCAGATCCCGCAGCGCCGCGATCAACACGAACCAGCCCAGCCGCAGCCTGGCCAGGGGGCCGGGCCGTGCGGCCAGGCTCAGGTATTTCGCCCGCCCGCAGGGGGTGCGGATCCAGAAGGCCAGGACGTCGGGTAGGGGTGAGCGTTTGGGACCTGCTTGGGAATCGAATTGATTCATGGCGGGCAATGAACAAATAGAGTAAGTGACTATTGAAGCTTTTGTACAGCAAAAATTAATGCGTTTCTTGCCTTTATTAAGTGCGATCTGTATCGATTTGGGGGCAGCAATGCGCCGATCACTTGCCAGAGTGGTTGTGCCTCCTCTGGGATGTCTTCAATCACAATCCATCCATGTATTTTCACGTGATTGAGGCTGAAGATTAATGTTTGAACATTAGCATCTACTGCGTGCAGGCCATCATCAATTATGAGATCCAATTGTTTAGGGATCTGGGAGCCAAGTCTTGCGAATGTTGTTTCGTCTGTTTGGTCGACGTAGAAGGTTTGAATTCTTTCTTCTCTGAAAAGGATGCGGGTGTCAATGTCTGCGCCAAAAATGCTTGCATTGGGGCAAAATGCCTTCCATGCTCTCAGTGATGCACCGGGCTTTCCATTGACACCCATGTTTGATGGTACTTCTACATTGTTTGAGCCAAGGCCGATTTCAAGAATCGAAGTAACCGTCGTTGGCTCCTTGAGAACCGTCCCGTAAAACTTGTGATAATCGTGAAGGGTGGATTTATCGCTGCCATGGAGGTTGAATAGCTCTTCCAGCTTGTTAACGGCGGCTTGACTAGCATTGTTCTTCCCGAAGGCTTCGATGTTGATCGGCTCGGGCAAGGGGTGCCCTGAGGTGGCTGCTAGTTGGCCTAACAATGGAATCAGAGCTTTGATCCCGTTGCTTGCGACTTCGGCTTTTGTTTTGTAATCGCCGTCCATGTTTGCACGATACATGGGAAACTCCCTGAGGATATTGATATGGCTGGTTCCTCTATCGGCTGGGTGGGTGCTCCAGTGGCGTTCCAGTGAATGTCTTTTAGCCGTAAGGTAGCCTTTGAGGTTTGTCCAGGAAATGTGACTCACTGTTGCGTTGAATCTAGAGTTCTTAGCCTGAATTTAGATGCTAATGATGAATGGCTCAAGCTTGCGTGTGAATTTAGTAACTGTGTTTAGATTCGCTGCAGCGACTTGGCCTTGTCCTTGAAGTCGCCGAGCAGCAGCTGCAGGTAGGTCACCTTGCGCAACTTCACGTTGGCCGTGAGCGACATGCCCACCTGCAGAGGAAGACTGGTGCCGTTCTTGAGCTTGAGCTGCTGGCTGTTCAGCCGGATGTCCACCGGGAAGCGGTAAAACTGCTTGAGTTGATCGGGGGGCAGGGCGTCCGAGCCGATCTTGCGGACCGTGCCCTGCAGCACGCCGAAATCGGTGGCGGGGAAGGAGTCGATGCTGATGTCGGCCGCCTTGCCCACCTGCACGAAACCGATGTCCTTGCTCTGCACCTCAACGCGGGCCTCAAGGCGATCGAAGGGCACGATCTTCATCACCGGTTCACTGGTTTCGGCCACAAAACCCTTGGACTTCGGTTTCAGCTCAAACACCAAGCCCGCCTCCGGCGCCCTGATCGCCTGGTAGCGGATGTTCACGTTCAGCTCGATCAGCTTGCTGCGGAGGTCCGCCAGGTTGCTCTCCAGTTCGCGCGCCCCCTGCTGCAGGATCGCCTGCTGACGCAGTCGCTCGACCTTGGCCTGCTGCAGCTGCCCCTGCACCTCTTGCACCTTGTTGCGTTGCTGCAGGAACTGCAGCTCGGCGGTCGCCCCTTCACGGTTGAGTTTGTCGAGCCGACTGAGCACTTCCTTCTCCAGCACCAGGCTGTCGCGCAGCACTCCCTGTTCGGTGTCGTTCACGGCCAGGTAGCGGGTGAGCTCCTCCTCCTTGAGCTGCAGTTGCTGTTCCTTGAACTGGATCGTTTTCTCCACACTGGCCTTGCGGTCCTGGGTGGCCTCGGTGTCGAGCCTCAGCAGCAGCTGGCCCTTCTTGACCCGGTCCCCTTCCTTCACCAGCACCTCATCCACCACGCCACCCACGGGCATCTGCACGTCTTTCACCACGCCGAGGGGCTCGAGCTTGCCCGGGGCGGTCACGATCTCCTCGGTCTTGGCCAGGGTCAGCCAGCCCAGGGCGAACCCGGTGACTCCGATTAGGGCCCAGCTGATGCTGCGCGCCCAGAAGCGCGACTGCTGCAGCACCACATCGTCGCTGTCGTTGTGGATGGAGCGCTCCAGGTTGTTCTGGGCCCGGCGGAACAGGTCGTTCGGGGTGGGAATCGGGGGCATCAGCTGGCCTCCTGCTGGCGATAGAGCGCGTAGTAGCGGCCTTTGAGTGCCATCAATTCCTCATGGGTTCCGGTTTCGACGATCGCGCCCTGATGCATCATCACGATCCGATCGGCCCGCCGGATCGTCGAAAGCCGGTGGGTGATGAAGAAGACCGTGCTGCTGCCCAGGGACTCCTTGAGGTTGTCGCACACCTGGCGCTCGGTGTCGTAATCGAGGGCGCTGGTGGCTTCGTCCATCACCAGCAGGCGGGGATTGCCGAGCAGGGTGCGGGCGATGGCGATCCGCTGCCGCTGGCCCCCTGAGAGGGAAGCACCCCGTTCCCCCACCGGAGTGCTGTAGCCACTCGGCAGTTGCATGATGAAATCGTGGGCCGCCGCGATGCGGGCGGCCTGAACGATCGCGTCGGAGGAGGCTTCCGGGTTGGTGAGAGCGATGTTCTCGCTGATCGTCCCGGAAAAGAGCAGGGGATCCTGGGGAACGATGCCGATCTGGCGGCGCAGCGAGTAGAGCTCCACCTTGTCGATGTCGTAGCGGTCCACCAGGATTCTTCCCCGGGTGGGGGAATAGAGGCGTGGCAGCAGTTTCATCAGGGTGCTCTTGCCGCTGCCGCTCTGGCCGACCACCCCGATGAAGGTGCCCTGAGGCACGTGCAGATCAACGTTCTTGAGCACCTCCGGAGAACCTGGGGCAAAGCTGAAGCTCACGTTCTCGAACTCCACATCGCCATGGACAGGCGGCAGGGGGATGTTGGCCTTGTCGGCTTCACTGGATTCCTCGGGGGTATCCACCACATCCGCCAGCCGCTCGAACGACACCCGCAGCTCTTGGATGTTCTGCCAGATCGAGGAGAGCCGCAGCAGCGGCTGGGTCACATAGCCGCTAATGATGCGGAAGGCGATCAGCTGACCCAGGGTGAGTTCACCCTTGAGCACCAGCGAGGCACCCACCCAGAGCACCAGCAACTGCGAGAGCTTCTGCAGCACCTGGCTGGTTTCGTTGAGGAAGGTGCCGGTGATTGTTTTCTCGAAGGTGCGGGAGATGTACTTGGCGTAGAAGTCCTGCCATTTCCAGCGGCTCACCATCTCCACGTTCTGGGCCTTCACCGTCTGGATGCCGGTGAGCACCTCCACCAGGTGGCTCTGGGTGCGGGCGTTCTCCTCGGCGGCCTGTCGGTACTGGCGTCGGAACAGGGGGGCTCCCAGCAGGGTCAGGGCGACCTGGATCGGCAGCACGGCCAGGGCGATGATCGTGAGCAGCCAGCTGTAGAGCGCCATCACGATGATGTAGATCACCGAGAAGGCCGCATCCAGCAGGGTCATCAGGGCCTGGCCGGTGAGGAAGTTGCGGATCTTCTCCAGCTCGGCGATGCGGCTCCCCAATTCCCCCACCGGGCGGCGGTCGAAGTAACCCAGTGGCAGCCGCAGCAGGTGGTCGATCACCTCGGCTCCGAGCCGAAGGTCGATGCGATTGGTGGTGTCGGTGAACAGGAAGGTGCGCAGCGCGCCAATCACCCCCTCCATCAGGGTCACCACCACCAGGGCCATGCCGAGGATCTGCAGCGTGTCGAGGCTGCGCTGGGAAATCACCTTGTCGATGATCACCTGGATCAGCAGCGGGTTGGCGAGGCTGAACAGCTGCACCACGAAGGAGGCCAGCAGCACCTGCAGCAACATGCCGCGGTAGCGCTTCAGGGCCGGCCAGAACCAGCCGGGGCCGAATTTCTGGTCCGGGGTGGATGTGCTGCGTTCGAACAGCAACAGTTCCAGTCCCTCGGGGTAGCTTTCGGCGATCTGGGCCGGCTTGAGCTGCACCCAGCCCTCGGCGGGGGAGGCCAGCCGCAGGCCCGCCGCATTGCTGGCCGTGACCACCGCGAAGCTGCCCTTCCAGGGAATCAGGCAGGGGGTGATCAGGCGCGTAGCGGCTTGGGTTTGTACCTTGGCGCCGGTGACCAGGAGGCCGAGCATGGCGGCGATCTGGCCACAGAGCTGCAGGTCTGGTTCGTGGCCCCGGCGCAGCTTGTCGCGCAGAACCTTGTCGATTGCGTCGCGTCGGTAGGGCAAATCCAGCATCTGGCCCAGCATCTGGAAGCAGGCCAGGGTTTCCTCGAGCGTGCCCTTGGCCCGGATCAGCTGCAGGCCGCGGGAGCGGTCGCCGCCGCCTAGGTCCAGGCTGGTGGGTTGGCTGGGCTGGTTGATCAGCGCACCGGCGGCATCCCGCTCCGGCAAGGCCAGGATCGCAGCATCGCTGGGTCCGGCATGGCTCGCGCCCTCCGGCAATCCAGCAGCGGAGCGGGGTGGCTCCCCCCCACCCAGGGACTCGATTCGCACCGCCAGCAGGCGCAATGGCAGCGGCGGACGGGGGCGTGGCAGGGGCGCTTCGGGCTCCAGCCGGCTGCCGATCGCCAGGGCCGGCACATTGGCGCTGCCCAGCACCAACTGTTCATCGGAGACGAGTGCAGGCGCTCGTTCGCCGGGGCTGGTCGCCACACCCCGCACTCCGGCGCGCAGACGTTGCAGGCGGGTTCGCCAGGTGGAGGGATCGAAGCTCTGGGCGCCGGCCTGCGCTTTTTCCTGCCGATCCAGCAGGGCATGCAGTTCGGCGGTCCAGACCTGCTCGGCGCACCAGCGGCGCAGCTCCGGTTCCGATTGCAGCAGCTCCAGCATCACCGCATCGGGGATGGCCACCGCCCGGATGGCTGTGGCGGCACTCACGGGCTCGCAGCCTTCGGCCCGCAGCAGCGAGGCCAGGCCGATGATCGCCCCCGGGCCGAGCCGCTCGATCGTGAAGGGCCGGCTATCCCGTTCTCCCAGCAGGCGGGCTTCGCCGTCGACCAACACCAGCACACGATCTCCCACGGAGTCGCCGGGGCTGATCAGCTGGCCCTCACTGAACTCGACCAGGCTGCTGGCCTGCTCCAGCCGACGTTGGCCCTGGGTGGAGAGGGTCTGGAAGGGAGCGATCGCTGCGATCGATTCGGGCGATCCCTGGAGAGAGGCGGTCATGCCGTGGTGTGGGCGGCCAGCAAGATCCGCATCTCCTCTTCGACCCACTCATCGAACAGTTCGCGGGCCATGCGATCGCGCATTTCGTGATCAAAGCCCGCTGAGCGTAGCGATTCCAGCCGAACCACCAGCCACCATTGTTCAATTCGAAGCGGAGCCTGCAGCTGGCCGGGCCGGCTGGTGCGCAGCAGTTCTGCCAGGGCCGGGTGGGCCTGCAGCAGGGGGACCGGGCCCACCACGCCCCGGGTGGAGCGTTCCGGACCCTGTGAATAGCGGGCCGCCAGTTCGGCGAAGTCGGCTTCCCCCTCGGCGATGCGGAGGTAGAGCTCGCGGGCCAGGGCTGCGTCCTCCACCCGCAGCAGGCTGTAGATCACCTGATCGAGCTGGTTCTTGCGGGCGAGGAACCGTTGTTCCGCCCGATGGGAGAAATGCTCTTCGCAATGGCGCGCGATCCGAAGGGGGAGTTCCGCCTGCCAGAGGGCATCGGTGTCCTGCAGGCCATGGGCCTTGAGGTGCTGGATCACCGCCTCCGTGGAGCCCAGCCGGTGGGCCGCTCCCCAGGCCTGGCGGCATTCCAGGCTCTCCTGCTCGCCGATCGCCACATCGGCGACGGCGGCGGCGATCACGCTCTGGCGCAGCAGCGGCAGGAGGAGGCCGTGGCGGGCCAGGGCCTGCCAGAGATCGGGTGGAACCGCGGCCAGAGCGTTCGTTCCGCGGTTCAGCGGAACCACGGCCACCGCAGTCTTCGCCTCGGCACCGGGTGCGGCGTTAGAGGAATAGGTCAAGGCCGAGGACAGCCGTTCTTGGGTGTCCCATCCTGCCTGGCCTCGGAGCTTCTGCCTACGCCCGCTCTGCTGCGGGAGTGCTGTGGAGCGCAGCGTCTCCTTCGCCCAGCAGCGCCCGCAGGCCCGCCTCATCGAGCACCGCCACTCCGAGGCTCTCGGCCTTGGCCAGCTTGCTGCCGGCCTCGGCGCCGGCCACCACCCAGCTGGTTTTGCGGCTCACCGAACCGCTCACCTTGCCGCCGGCCGCTTCGATCAGGGCCTGGGCCTGGCTGCGGGAGAGGCCCTCCAGGGTGCCGGTGAGCACGAAGGTCTGGCCTTCCAGCGGGCGTTCCCCTGCCGGAGCAGCGGCGGCTTGCCGCTCCCCTTCGCCGGCCGCCAGGGAGAAGCCGAGGCCCTCCAGCTCCGCCAGCAGCGCCTGGTTGGCCGGCGTGGCGAACCACTGCTGCAATGACTGGGCGATCTCGCCGCCGATCCCGAACACCGCCGTGATCAGCTCCGGGGTGTCCACGGCCGCCGTGGCCAGCTCGGCGGCGCTGGGGAAGGCCCGGGCCAGCGCCTTGGCATTCACTTCACCCACGTGGTGGATGCCGAGGCCGTAGAGCTGGCGATGCCAGGGCTGTCGGCGGCAGGTCTCCAGGGCCGCTACCAGGTTGGCGGCTGATTTCTCCCCCATCCGCTCCAGGCTGGCTAGCAGAGCCCCATCGAGTCGGTGCAGATCGGCGATCGAGCGCACCAGGCCGCGGTCCACCAGCTGCTCGATCAGCTTGCTGCCGAGCCCGTCGATGTCCAGCGCTCCCTTGCTCACCCAGTGCCGCAGGGAGCCCCGCAGGATCGCAGGGCAGCTGCTGTTCACGCAGCGGGTGGCCGCTTCGCCCTCCTCACGCACCAATTCCGAGCCGCACTCCGGACAGGCGTGGGGCAGGGCCAGGGGTGGCGCTCCGGCAGGCCGCAGTTCGGGCAGGACCCGCACCACCTCGGGGATGATCTCGCCGGCCTTGCGCACCACGATCGTGTCGCCGGCATGCAGATCCAGCTCGGTGAGGCGGTCGGCGTTGTGGAGGGTGGCGCGGGCCACTGTGGTGCCGGCCAAAGGCACCGGTTCGAATTCGGCCACCGGCGTCACCACACCGGTGCGGCCCACCTGGCAGGTGAGCCGCAGCAGCCGGCTGGGGGCCTCCTCGGCGGCGTACTTGAGGGCGATGGCCCAGCGGGGGGCCTTTTGGGTGAAACCGGCGGCGTCCTGGAGGCGCAGGTTGTTGAGCTTCACCACCACGCCGTCGGTGGCGTAGGGCAGGGCCCGGCGCTCCTCCTCCCAGCGGGCGCAGAAGGCTTCCACGGCCGCCAGGTCGCCCAGCAGCTCGGCGTTGGGATTCACCCGGAAGCCTGCGGCCTCCAGCCAGCGCAACGCCTCCCATTGGCTCCGGGGCGGAGGTGGATCGCCGGCTACGGCTCCGTTCAACGGGCCTTGGCATTCGCGCGGGTCCGGCACTGCCTCGGCGCCTACGGCTCCCTCACGCCCGTCTGCGGAGCCGCCGACTCTATCGGCCCCTTCCGGCAGGTGCAGGGTGTAGGCGAAGAAGTCGAGCCGCCGGGCCGCCACCACCTTTGGATCGAGCTGGCGCAGGGTGCCGGCGCAGGCGTTGCGGGGGTTGGCGAAGGGGGCCTCGCCGCGGGCGGTGCGCTCGGTGTTGATCGCCGCGAAGGTGGCATCGGGAATCAGGGCCTCGCCCCGCACCTCCACCCAGGCCGGCGGATCGGCCAGCTGCAGGCGCAGCGGCACGCTCTGGATCGTGCGCACGTTGGCGGTGATCTCCTCACCCCGCTCGCCGTCGCCCCGGGTGGCGGCCCGCACCAGCACGCCGTTCTCGTAACTCAGGGCTAGGGCGTTGCCATCGATTTTCAGCTCACCCACCATCGGCAGCGCCGGCAGCGGTTCCCCCGGCGCCGGGGTGCGATCCAGCACCTTGAGCAGGCGGCCGTACCAGGCCTCCAGTTCGTCGAGCGAGAAGGCGTTGTCGAGGCTAAGCAGGCCGATGCGGTGCTCCACGCTGCGGAAGCCCTCAGCCGGTTGGCCCCCCACCCGCTGGGTCGGACTGTCTGGGCTGAGCAGCTCCGGGAAGGTGCTCTCCAGCTCCAGCAGCTCCCGGTAGAGCCGGTCGTAGACCGGATCCTCCATCAGGGGCGCGTCGAGCACGTAATAGGCGTGGGCGGCCTGCTGGAGCAGCCGGCGCAGTTCGGCCGCCCGCTCGCCATGGGAGCTGGTGGGGTGAGCGCCGTTGGAGGGATCGTTCAGCGGAGCGCCACGGCCAGCGTCATCGGGCTGAGCGTTCTGCGGAGCTTTCGGATCCCTTCCGGAAGCCGGCCCAATCGCGGAAGTTAACGGGCCATTCACGGAAGCCAACTGACCATCTTCAGGAGCCTGCAGGTCATCCCCGGCCGCCGGACGGCCATCCCCTCCACTGCCGGGGCCCTCTTGCCGGCCCGCCTCCCCAGTCGCCGGGCGGGCGCCTGCCACCGCGGAGGAACCTTCAGAGGGGTCTGCGGACGGCACGGTGGAAAGGAACTCCTTTGGCGATCGCCGGCCCGGAGGCCGAGCCGGCGGTTGGGGCAGGCCCGGGTGGTCTGGCGGGTGGGATGCAGTCCGCAGTGTCCGGACCTGTCCGAGCACGGTCCGTGATCAGGCCGCGGCGGTCTTCTGGATGCGGTCGACCCGCCAGGCCTCATCCACCTTCACGAAGGTGAAATCAAGCGGCAGTTCCTCCTTACCGTCGGATTTCAGCTTCACCGTGAGGATGACCTGGTCGTCCTGCAGGCGGGGGCGGCCGGATTTGAGGTTGCGGAACTTGTTGAGCTGCAGCCCAGCCAGGAAGCGGATGAACTGCTGGCGGTTCACGTGAGAGCGGTAGTTCTTGGTGGTGAGCAGGTAGGCGCCATCCACCTGGCCGGAGGCCACCTGGGTGAAGAACTGCTTGATCAGGGGGTTGATGCCGCGGGCGCTGAGCACCAGCTTCACCGCCGAGATCGTCCAGTAGAGGAGGAGGGCGCCGGCGCCGGCGAACAGGGCCTTGCTGCCGATGCCGCGGGCCAGATCCCAGTCCATGGAGTGTCTCAGGGGTTGCGTGCACGAGAGTCTGACCGACGACCCCGCCCGGCAGTGGCGATACTGCCCGGGCCCCCTCTACCCGTGGGGCTCGCTCCGGCCACGCTTGCTGGCCGGCTCCCATCCCGTCGGTGCCCCCGCCGTGCCCCTGGAACCCCTGCCGCCCCTGTTCCATCGGCTCAACCGTGAGCATTTCGAGGGCGCCTTACTCCGCGAGGGCCGGCCCCTGGTGGATCTGCGCTGGAGTGATGGCCGCCTCACCCGCACCGCCGGCCTCTATCGCCGAGGGCGGCGGCCCGATGGCTCCGACCTCTGCGAGATCGTGCTCTCCCGGCCGCTGCTGGAGCCCCTGCCGCGCCAGGCCACCCTCAGCACCCTCTGCCACGAAATGATCCACGCCTGGATCGACCGGGTGCTGGGGGTGCGGGAGGTGCACGGCCCCCACTTCCGCGGCCGGATGGCGGCGATCAACGCCGCCCAGGCGGAGTTCGCGGTGAGCGTGCGCCACACCTACCCCCTGCCGGTGGAGGCTGCCCGCTGGATTGCTCGCTGCCCGCGTTGCGGTCACACCTCCCCCTATCGGCGTCGCCGCAACGGCCTGGCCTGCCGGACCTGCTGCGAGCGCTTTCACGGCGGCCGCTGGGATGCCAGCTGCCTGCTGGTTTTCGAGTCAGGGGCGGCCTGAGGTCGACCGGCTCGGCTGTTGTGCCGGGGCGAGCCGCTTCAGAACAGCGCCCTGAGCAGCAGGGTGCCGCTCAGGGGTAGAGCGCTGGCGTCGCGCAGGCTCCCTTAAGGTCGGCCCCATTACGTGCCGGCCATGGCCACCTTTCTCTGGACCCTGGAGTGGGGGGGCGTCACGATCGCTCTGGTGGGCTTGGGCCGGGAGCGCTGGCTGGCGGGCCGCCGCCGGTAACCTGGGTGAATGGATGAGGCCTGGACGCGTTGGGATCGACAGCGGGACAGCCGTCCCGAGCCTTCGCTGGACGATGCCTCCGGCTGGCAGCAGCGCCGTCCGCGGTCGCCTAGGGAGCCGGATGCTGGGTCGCTTCGGGATCGGGTCGAGGGCTGGCAGAGCCGCCTTGAGGGCCGTCTCCCCTCCGGGCGAGGTGGCCCCGAACCCCTCGAGCAACGACTGGACCGCTGGGTGACCCGGGGGCGGGAGTTGGTGGATGGTGTGGCCGGGGCACGGCCGGGTTCCCGCTCGACTGGCCCAGAGGGATCCGGCCTGGCCCATCGGGGTCTGGGGGCGGGCGGCCTCAATCCGGGCCGGCTGGGCCGCTGGGTGGAGGAGCGGCTTGACCAGCTGCTCGACGATGACGGAGACGACGACTGGCGCGAGCCCTGGCAGGAGCCCGCCGGGGGCGTGGGGCGTCGCCCGATCCGGGGCGAAGACGGGGCTCATGGTTCCGATCTCAGCCGCCTGCAGCCCCCGACCGATCCCTGGGGTGATCCCGCCCGTGCGTCTGTCTCGGCCGGCCGTCGCCGTGATGAGCCGCCGTTGCGCTCTGCCGCCTCCGATGCCGTTCCGGCACGCAGCAGCCCCGCAGCCGTTCCGGCACGCCGCAGCCTCGAGGCCATCTCCCGGCGTCCAGCCCCGGCGGATTCTGCCGGTGTCCCGCCGCTGCCCCTGGCCGCCGGCCCCGCCGCCGCCCGAGCTCCGCTTGCCTCTTCCCAGGGCCAGTCCACCACTCCCCAGGGCCTGCCCAATCGAGCCTCACCCGGGGAATCTGTGGCTGCCGCTGCCGATCCGGAGTCGTGGCCTGATGACGCCAGCTTCACCCTGCCGCGCTGGCAGCGACCTCTTCGCGCCGCCGGATCCGCGGGGCCGCCCAATGGGTCAGCGGCCCCATCGTCCGGACCCGTGGGTCGCCCCCTGCCGCGCTCCACCCGACGCCGCTAGGCGGTGCTGAATCGGCTTGGGTGCCGTGAATCCAGCTCCGTATGCGCTGCGGTTTCGCCGCACCCCATGCCGCCCTGATGTCAGCCGTGAGCCGATCCGGGCGCCGGATCAGCGGCAGCTTTCCGATCAGGCCTGGCTTTCGGGAAGGCCCCGGGCTGCCGGCCCTGCTTCGGCTCCCGCGGTGGCTGCGCCGGCCAGCAGATCCGCTCCACTGCCTGCCGATGCCGGCTCCTACGGACCGATCCGATCTCCCTACGGTGCAGATGTCCGCAGGCGGCGCCGATGACCACCCGACCCCTGAGCCGACCGCAGCACCGCGCCATGAGCACCCTGGTGGTGGTCGGGTTCCCTACGGCGGCGGAGGCCGAGCAGGTGCGCCGCGAACTGGTGGACATCCAGAAGGAACAGCTGATCGCCCTGGAGGATGCCGTGGTGCTGGAGCACGATGCCGATGGACGGGTGCACCTACGTCAGGCCCTCAATCTCACCGCCGCCGGCGCGGTGGGGGGCGGCTTCTGGGGCACCCTGGTGGGTCTGCTCTTCCTCAATCCCCTGCTCGGCGCGGCCGTGGGAGCCGGGGTGGGGGCGTTCTCAGGCGCCTTGAGCGATCTGGGTCTCGATGACGACTTCCTGCGAGAGATCGGCGACACCCTCCCCCGCGGCAGCGCCGCCCTCTGCGTGCTGTTGCGGGAATCGGCGCCCGATCGGGTGATCGAGCGCCTTCGTTCCCATGCTCCTCAGGCGCGTCTGTTGCGCACCAACCTCAGCCATGTGGATGAGGATCGCCTGCGCCATCTTCTGGAGCGCGTGAGCAGACAGGTTGCGGTGTCGTGAGCCCGGGCCTCACCTGGAAGCTGCAGCCCCGTTCCCGCAGTTCGCGGTTCACGGGTTGCACCAGATCGCCGGGAATCTCATCGGCCATCTCCTCGGCCGAGGTCACGATGTCGGGCGCACCCTGCTGCAGGGCAGCGAGGAGATCCGCCCAGAGGCCCACCAGGGTGCGTTCCTGCTGAGGCATCACACCCTGACCCTCGAGGTGCGGGGCACAGCCCTGGCGATGCCAGAGCGCCTGGCGATGCTGGCCGGAATGTTGGCGCTGGGCCAGGCCCGCCTCGATCGCGGTGGAGCTGGGATCCCCATCGGCCTGGCGGAGGCCTGCCGCCACCAGCAATTTGCCGGTGTGCACAGCCGAGATGCCGTAGACACGGCCCAAGTCGGTGAGGCTGAGCCACTCACCCGCCAGGGGGGTGACGCTGTTGGTGGTGCCGCGGTGGCCGCGGCCGCTGGGGGAGGGCGGCGCCGGGGAGCGACCGCTCGGAGGGCGGGCGGTGGTGGCGGGGGCGCGGCGTGGTGTGGCCATGGTTGGACGGTTGGATAGGCGAATGCTGGCCAAACCATGGATGGCGTCAATCCGTCAAGTGGAAACGCCCACGTGCCGTTACCAAGTTGATGAATTGTTGTGAATCGGCGCTTCCGCCGGGCCGAGCCAGGTTTCGAGCGCCGGGGAAAACACCTCACGGATCACGGTGAGTTCCCGGCCCTGGCGGAAGAAGCGGTAATGGCGGCTCCAGAAGGGCCCCGCCTGGCCGAACCGTTCCTCCAGCCAGTCGGCCTGCACCTGGCCCAGGCCGTCCACCTCGCGGAACAGTTCGGCGCGGCCCTCGGTGAGGCTGCGCCAGATCGGCTGACGGCGGTCCCGCAGATGGGATTCGGCCGCGCTGCGATTCCACCAGCTTTCCGCCCAGCCCAGGGTGCGGTCGCCGCAGGCCAGCCACACCTGACGCCGCAGCAGGGGTTTCTCCAGTTCCGCCACCTCCCGGGGGACGTCCGGATCGGCCTCGGGTTCAGGAGCCATGGCGATCAGTTCCACCTCCAGCGGTTGCCCCGTGAGCAGCTGCAGATGGCGGGTGGGGCTGCCATCCCCGAGCAGCAGCAGCTTCCAGGCCCCGCTGAGCTGGCGGCCGGCACTAGCGGCCAGCACCTCTGCGATCGGGGCCTGCCAGAGCGATCGCGGGGAGGGGAGCAGGCCCTGAGGCAGGGGGTCAGCCACCGCCGCCGATGGCAATCCGGCGCACGTCACCGTCGTGGTCGATCAGCACGCTCTCGCCATCGGTGGAGCGCAGACGCCAGCCGCTGTTGCCGATCGTTTCCCCCACCCCCACGGTGCTGGTGTTGCCACCCATCTGGAAGATGGCCGAGCCCACCTTGCCCTGGGCGGCCACCACGCCCACCAGCAGGGGCACAGGGCCCGCCGGTGTCGCCCGACGCGATGGTCCGGCCGGTTGGGTTGCGGCCGCCAGCCTCGGACTGACGGGCACCCTCAGGATCGGGGCGCTGCGCTGGGGTTGGGGTAGCTCACCCAGCTGTTCGATCCAGGGTTCCTGGGGTGGAGGAGGGGGCAGATCGCCACTGGGCTGGGAGCCGGCCTGGCCAGCCGCCTGCGGCGCCGTGGGCTGTCCGGCCGGTTGGGCCTGAGCAAGGCCGGCGGGAGGTGCCAGGGTCGGTGCCGGAGGGGTGGGGGCCACCTGGGCAGCAGGCCCGAAATTGCGCAACCGTTCAACCAGCAGCAGGTTGCGTTCCTGCTGGAGGGATTCCTGGAACCGGTTCCATTGGCTCAGGGCAAACACGCCGCTGGTGGCGGTGACCAGCCCTGCCGCGGCGAGCACTGCCAGCAGGATCAGAGGTTGGGACTGGTTCCCCATGGCGGCCAGGGCGCCGGCCCGGCCCACGGGCGGTTGCGGCGTGGCGGGAGTTTCTAGGGAAGTGGGGTTGGCTGGCTGTAAGGAGCTCGGCCCGGATTGGGGGCGCCGGGCCCGTTGCCAGCGCGGTGTTGGTGCGCCGGATGGGCGGGTTTCAGGCTCGGGATGCGGGGGGTGCGGTGCGCTTTCCGTTTCCAGGTCGATGGTCTGGGCCGGATCGAAGATCCGGTTCATCAGCTTGTCGGCCTGCAGCTCCCAGTACGCCCGGGAGGTGGGGATGCCCCGCGGCGCGATCACCAGCCCCTCACCCGATCGGATGGGTCAATCTAGCTGGATTGGAGCGGCGACGTTCAAGTTCGAGCCAGAGAAGCAGCGCGTTCACATCGGCCGGACTGACCCCGGGCACGCGCGCGGCCTGGCCGAGGGTGGTGGGCTGCACGACATTGAGCTTCTCGCGGGCCTCGGCGGAGAGGGTGGCGATGCTGCCGTAGTCGAGGTCAGGGGGCAGGGGGCGCCCTTCGGAGCGGCGCACCTGCTCGATCTGCTGCTGCTGGCGGGCCAAGTAGCCGCTGTACTTGATGTCGATCTCGGCCCCCTCCCGCACGGGCACGGGCAGATCGGCCGGAGCCAGGCCGTGGCGCACTAGATCGCTGCTGTGGAAGCCGGACCGCCGCAGCAGGTCGGCCAGGGTGATCGAGCCCTTGATCGCCGCGCCGGTTTCTGCCTCCACCGCCGCCGCCACCGGGTCGCTGGCCTTGAGGCGCACGGTGTCGAGCCGGCGGGCTTCGGCGCTGATCGCCGCCTGCTTGGCCTCGAAGAGCTGCCAGCGGCGTCCATCGATCAGCCCTAGCTCCCGGCCGAGCGGGGTGAGACGCCGGTCGGCGTTGTCGCCCCGCAGCACGAGGCGGTACTCGCTGCGGCTGGTGAGCACCCGGTAGGGCTCGCGCAGGTCCTTGGTGATCAGGTCGTCGATCAAGGTGCCGATGTAGCTGCCTTCCCGCGGGAAGTGGACCGGCTCCTGGCCCCGCAGCAGCCGGGCGGCGTTGAGGCCCGCCACCAGCCCCTGGGCGGCGGCCTCCTCGTAGCCGGTGGTGCCGTTGAGCTGGCCGGCGCT
>Ga0209401_1001363_pt1 | contig 16183 bp, 14 predicted proteins | sample M_140807_MF_Meta_FD_187318 | JGI IMG/M metagenome (GOLD analysis project Ga0209401, IMG submission 187318) | Freshwater microbial communities from Lake Montjoie, Canada to study carbon cycling - M_140807_MF_MetaG (SPAdes) (version 2) | ecosystem: Environmental > Aquatic > Freshwater > Lake...
GGGATTCCGGCTGAGTTTGGCATGGGTGGCGAGATTACTACTGCGCGATATATCTAGCGGGAAATATCTGAAAGTACCTCTAATGAGCGTGTCAGGTCCGCTGGGTACTCTGCATTAAAGGATAAACGTTCACCACTTCCTGGGTGATCAAAAGCGAGCTGCTTTGCATGCAGCCAAGGTCTAGTGATGCCAAGGCGTGTGGCTAGGGCTGGATCTGATCCGTAGGTTAGATCACCAACTAGTGGATGGTGAAGTGCTGAAAAGTGAACTCGTATTTGATGAGTTCTACCAGTTTCAAGTTCGATCTCTAGCAAAGTTACTGCTGGAAAAACTTCTAAAGTTTTGTAGTGAGTAATACTTGGTTTGCCATTTGCCACAACAGCAAATCGATAATCCTCTCTTGGATGCCTATCAATTGGAGCATCAATTGTGCCAACTGTTGGATCCATATGACCTTGCGCTAATGCATGATAAACCTTTGAAACTGTGCGATCTCTAAACTGATCTTTCAGATTTGAATAAGCAACCTCATTTTTTGCAACCACCATTAATCCTGAAGTTCCAACATCTAATCTATGCACAACACCTTGACGCTCAGCAGCTCCTGAAGTTGCCAATTGGTAACCAGCTGCAAATATCGCACCAACTACGGTCGCTCCCTGCCAGCCAGGACTTGGATGGGCAGCTATTCCAACAGGTTTATCAATCACTATTAAAAACTCATCATCATAAACAACTTTCAAACCATCAATTGGTGTAGCAACTAATTTAGCTTCACCCTTTGCAGCCGGCAACAAAATCTCTAGTTGATCACCAGTTGCTACCCGATCTGATTTACCAACCACTTTTCCATCTTTGGAAATCTCTCCATGCTCAATTAACCCAACAATTACATTTCGAGATAGGCCTAATAATCTAGATAAAGCCGCATCCACTCGCTCCTGATTTAAACCTTCCGGAATTGAAAGATTTCTAATCTCACGTTCGCTCATGAATCATCTCGATTCTTACTAAATGGCACATTCTTCCAACTTAAATATGAAACTACAAAGGCAGCGCTAACTACTGCCATATCTGCAACATTAAAAACTGGCCAGTTCGGTAGCTGAATCCAATCAACTACTTCACCCTGTAGTGCACCAGGTGGTCTAAATATTCGATCTGATAAATTTCCAAATATTCCACCGAGTGCCAAACCTAGGGCGAAAGCCCACTGTTTGGAGGTTACTTTTCTTCCATAATAGAAAATCGCTGCCGAAACGATGATTGCAAAAGAGGATAAAAATATGGTGCCACTAGAAGCTAGGCTAAAAGCTGCACCTGAATTAAAAGTTAAACGTAGCTGTAGAAAAGTTCCAAGGATTTGTTTTGGTTGCGCTGATAGGTAATTTAGAGCTAAAGTTTTAGTTGAAAAATCTATGGCAAAAACTATTAGAGCGGTTACCGCTAACCATTTTCGCTGAATTAAGTTCAGCGTCGTTCCTCCTTTTGCTTACAAACCATACAAAGTGTTGCACGTGGGAAAACCTGCAATCTAGCTTTACCAACAAAGTTTCCGCATTCTTCGCATTTGCCGTAAGTTTTACTTTCAATTCTCTCTAGAGCTCGCTCGGTTTGTTGCACCATATCTCTGGCGTTGTAAACCAAAGACATTTCATGTTCGCGCTCAAAGGTTTTTGCACCGGCATCTGCTTGGTCATCGCCAGCACCCACACCTGCAGCTTCAACTAAATCTTCCATTTCAGCCTCTGCGGTTTCTAATTCTTTTCTTAAGCGAATGAGATCTTTTGATAGTTCCGCTTTAATGCTCTTTAACTCAGCAGCATTCCAAGCATTTTCACCTGAGTTAGCAACTAAAGGCGCTGGTGCACTTTTAATTGGCTTAAGCGCGGCGGCTTTCTTTGACTTAAGAACTGGCTTAGGTGGTGGCAACATCACCAATCTACGTTCTTCCACAATTGGTTGCGCATTGGCATTGGGCATCGTTGAAGTGACTGAAATTGTGGTTGAAGAACCAGATGTTGAAGTTTGCAATTTTGCTGGAAAGGGTTTTCCTGGCGCTTTTTTAAAGTTAGGTTTCTTCGCTAATGATGGCTTAACAATATTTGGTGAGCGTTTGGCAATCTTTTTCGCAGCTTTTTTAGGAGCAGGCTTTTTAGCCACGGCCTTTTTTGCCACTTTTTTAGCAGGCTTCTTTGCTACTGGTTTTGAACTTTTCTTTGATGATTTCTTAAATAACTTCTTGATAGCCACATTACCCCCTGAAGGGGGAAAGGTTATGGCTTGGCTCAACTAATTACCAACCGCCACCCCCGTAGGGAAAAATGAGAGGAAGAATTGGATTGTTCCCGCGTTAGAATGCGGGGTGGATATGAATAAGAAGCGCAAGATTAATAGCTTACCTGCGCAAATTGATCTGCCTGCAATGGAAATAGGAATTCTAGATTTTTGGTCCCAAAATCAGGTTTTTGAAAAATCAGTTGAAAACAGAAATGGTGCAGCGCGGTGGAGTTTTTATGAAGGTCCACCAACTGCAAATGGTAAGCCAGGTACACACCACATTGAGGCGCGAGTATTTAAGGATTTATTTCCCCGTTTTCAAACAATGAAGGGTAAACAAGTAATTCGAAAAGCTGGTTGGGATTGCCATGGCTTGCCAGTTGAGATTGCTGTTGAAAAAGAGTTGGGCTTCACAGGTAAAGCAGATATTGAAAAATTCGGTGTTGCAGCATTTAATGAAAAATGTAAAGAATCAGTGCAACGACATGTTGATGAGTTCACAGACATGACAAAACGAATGGGCTTTTGGGTTGATTTCGATGAGGCTTATTGGACTATGTCGCCAGAATATATTGAGAGTGTTTGGTGGTCACTTCAACAAATTTGGAACAAGGGATTGTTAGTTCAAGATCATCGGGTTGCGCCTTACTGCCCAAGGTGTGGGACCGGATTATCAGATCATGAATTGGCCCAAGGTTATGAAACTATTAAGGACCCGTCGGTTTTCGTCCGCTTTCCAGTAACCTCTGGAAATCTAGCCGACCTTAAAGCAAGTTTGTTGGTCTGGACAACAACGCCTTGGACTTTGGTATCAAATACAGCAGTTGCTGTTAATCCAAAGGTTGAATACCAGGTAATTGAAATTACAGTTGATGAAAAAACCGAACGCTTAGTTGTGGCGGCAGATTTGGCCTCTGTATTAGGCGAAGATAGAAAAGTAATTGCCAGCTTCATTGGTAAGGATCTTGAACATACGAAATACTCCCGACCCTTTGATTTTGTAGAAATAAATGACTCTCACTTTGTAGTTCTAGCCGATTACGTAACAGTTGAAGATGGCACTGGCTTAGTGCACCAATCTCCAGCCTTTGGAGCGGACGACCTAGAGGTTTGTCGCAAATACAACCTGCCAGTTGTAAATCCAGTCAATCCAGATGGTCATTTCCAAAAAGAGGTGCCATTAATTGGCGGTGTATTTTTCAAAGATGCTGATAAAGCTCTGATTAAAGATTTGAAGTCTCGTGGCTTGATGTTTAAAAGTTTACAATTTGAGCATTCCTACCCACATTGCTGGAGATGTCACACAGCTTTGATGTATTACGCACAACCTTCTTGGTATGTAAAAACTACTGCAATTAAAGAAGATTTACTGCGAGAGAATTCGAAAACTAATTGGCATCCAGAAACGATTAAAACAGGCAGATTTGGTGATTGGTTGAATAACAATATTGATTGGGCGGTATCGCGTAATCGTTACTGGGGAACACCATTGCCCATTTGGAGATGTGAAAATAAGCATGAGATCTGTGTAGGTTCACTCGCTGAGCTTGGAAAATTATCTGGTCAAGAGTTAAGCAAATTAGATCCGCATCGTCCCTTTGTCGATGACATTAAATTCAAGTGTGATAAATGCTCTGAGACCATGCAAAGAATTCCTGAAGTAATTGATTGTTGGTATGACTCAGGTGCAATGCCCTTCGCACAGTGGGGTTACCCTCACCAAGCTGGATCAGTTGAGAAGTTCAACGCCGCCTACCCCGCAGATTTTATTTGTGAAGCAATTGATCAAACTCGAGGTTGGTTCTACACATTAATGACAATTGGCACTTTAGTTTTTGATAAATCTTCATATAAAACAGTTCTCTGTTTAGGACATATCTTGGATAAAGATGGTCGAAAGATGAGCAAGCACCTTGGAAATGTGCTGGAGCCAATGCCGTTAATGAACCAGCATGGTGCTGATGCTGTTCGCTGGTACATGCTGGCCGCTGGTTCACCCTGGAGTGCTCGTCGGGTTGGCCATGACGCAATTTCTGATGTAGTTCGTAAAACCCTGCTCACCTACTGGAACACAATCTCCTTTTTCACTCTTTATGCCAATGCTGCAGATTTTACAGTTTCAAAAGTTTCAGATGATTTAACTTTGATGGATAAGTGGATTCTCTCTGAACTAAACAAGTTAATACTTGGCGTAGATAAAGCACTTGAAAATTTTGATTCACAAGAAGCTGGTCAACTTCTTGCAGCCTTTATCGATGATCTTTCCAACTGGTATGTGCGCAGATCACGCCGCCGTTTTTGGGATGCTGACCCAATTGCCCTGAATACTCTTTATTTTTGTTTAAAAAATCTCACCCTTCTACTCGCTCCAATGGTGCCTTTTATCGCCGAACATGTTTGGCAATCATTAATTAAAGTTGCCGAATCTGAGCAAGTTGAATCTGTGCATTTAGCTGATTTCCCAGTTGCTAATAAGAAAATGGTCGATGAGAATCTTTCAACCTCCGTCGCGCTCTCAAGGCGCTTAGTTGAGTTAGGAAGATCTGCAAGAGCTGAATCTGGTGTAAAAATTCGTCAACCACTTTCCAGAGCACTAGTTTCGGCTCCAGGTTGGGCGAAGATTTCTGAGGAGATTAAAACCCATATCGCAGAAGAGTTAAATATCCTCAAATTAGATGGCATTCATGTGGCAGAAGCAGATTTAGTAGATGTATCAGTCAAGGCTAATTTTAGAACTCTTGGCACAAAGTTTGGCGCTGATGTTCAAATAATTGCTAAGGCCATCACCTCAGCTAATCACACAGAGATGGTTAACCACCTGCGCGATAATAAATCCTTTAAATTAGCAGTGGATCTAACAAATGGTTCAAAATCTGCTGAAATTGATATTGATGACTTAGTTGTAACTGAAACACCTCGAACTGGTTGGTCGGTTGCTTCTCATGCCGGTGAAAGCTTGGCTTTAGATTTGGCATTAACTCCTGAGTTAATTCAATCAGGGCTAGTACGTGAGGTTATAAGAGCGATCCAAGAGGAGCGTAAAAAGATAGGTTTAGATGTTAGTGACCGCATTACGGTTAATTGGAATGCACCTGAGCAGGTTGCATCCGCAATTACATCAGCCACTGCTGAAATTAGCGCAGAGGTTTTGGCCACCACTTTGGTGCAAGATGAAGGCCAAAGCAGTGATGAAAATGAACTAGGGCTTTGGTTAAATCTAAAAAAGAATTAAAGAATTACTACTAAACGCATCAGTAACTGAACGACGAAAAACACGACAATAAAAGAAAGATCAAGTGAAATGCCGCCAAGCCGTAGCGGTGGCACAAATTGTCTTACAAAACTAAGTGGTCGATCTGTAATAGAATAAATCAATTCTGCAATCCCTAGAAATATACCTCGAGGGCGAAAATTTGGCTTAAAAATTCGAATGTAGTCAAGAATTAATCGTCCAATTAGTGCCAACAGAAATAAATTGAGTAACCAGTAAATAAGACCAAGAATCGAACTCATTAGAGAAAAGTTAAATCAGCTTTGGTTAAAGAAACTTGCTTGTGCTGCTGAAGTTTTGTCTTCAACACTAACTGAAACATTTGGTGGGGTAAGTAGAAATACCTTTGGTGTAACTCTTTCGATGCTGCCATGGTGTCCGAAAACTAGTCCAGATGCGAAATCAACTAAGCGTTTGCGCTCACTCTCTTCCATGTCACTTAAATTCATAATTACTGGCTTGCCCTCACGGTAATGCTCACCGATCAAACGAGCTTCGCTGTATGTGCGAGGTGTTAAGGAAATAATATGATCCATAATTTTTGATGACTCAACATGTGGCATCAACTCAACATTTGATTTTGCCGTTGGCTTGCTATTTGCACGAACTAATCTTGGTGCACGCTCAGTTAACTGATTATTTCCGTGGTCTAACTCTTCCTCATCCATAAGTCCGAGGTATCCAGCAACCCGCTTAAATGCACTAGCCATGGCATAAATCTATTTGATGGGGGCTCTAATACCGAGGATTGAACTGCCAATTCGCAGATGTGTCGCACCATAAGAAATAGCCATTTCATAATCCCCACTCATCCCAGAGGAGAGAAATGCTGCATCTTTAAAATGGGTTAAAAAGCCTGCTTGAATTTGCTGCAATCTTGCAAACGCTGGCTCAACCTCTTGATCCACCGGTCCGACCGCCATTAAACCTAGAATCTTTATATTTGAAAGTGATGAAATCTGTTTTGCTAACTCAACCAATTTTACTGGATCCACCCCTCCCCTAGATTCAGGTGGCTGATCTAATGAAACCTGAATAAAAATCTGCCGTGATTTTGTATCTACTTGCTCGGAGATTATTTGGGCATATTTTAATTGATCAACTGAGTGAATAACTGAGGCCCAACTGCAAATTGATTTTAACTTATTGCTCTGAATTCCTCCTTGAAAATGCCAGTTGATATCTTTTGGAAGTGCTTCAGCTTTAACACTTGCTTCCTGATCTCTATTTTCACCAAACTCCCGTAAACCTAAAGAGTAGAGGATCTCTAAATCTGAAATTGGAAATGTTTTAGTGACAACTATTAAATTTATCTCATTCTGGTTTCGGCCATTTTTTGCAGCAGCTGCCGCTATTTTTTGCCTCACCTGATTTAAGTTTTCTTCAATTTCCTGTTTCCGGCTCATAGACTTATTACTCCAACCTGTCTGCCACCTTCGCCATGGGCACGGTATGAGAAGTAATCAGTATTCTCCTTGGTGCATAAATTAATATTTGAAAGCTTTACCTGGGGTAATTGGGAAACTAGCCCGGCATATAGATCAAGGTGATTCTGCTTTTTAAAGGTTGCAGGATAGGCATCTGTAACTTCAGAAAAAATATCTGGACCTACCTCATAACATTGACCACAAATATGCGGCCCTACAACACCTGTTATCTCTGCTGCCCCAAGTTTTTTCATCTCTGCCACAGCGTTAACTGCCACCTGATTCATTAATCCTTTTCGACCAACATGAACTGCGGCAATCACATTAGTTGAATACAAAAGTAGTGGCAGACAGTCAGCAACTCGGACTACTAATGCAATCTCTTTATTACTGCTGACCATTGCATCAGCAACTGGAGCTGATACTGATTGTTCAATCACTGAAACTTGATTGCCGTGATTTTGAGTCATTATTTGAATTGGTTTTGCAACTAGGTTTGATAATCTTTCAATATTGCAACTTGAAACTGGATCAGCCAGCGAGCCAAATTGCCTTGCAGTAAAGAGCAGTCGAGCCATTATGGCTACTACCGCATGAAATCAGGGATATCGATCTCATCTTCTGCAACTAGGTCTTCAAAAGTAATGCGCTTGCGTGGACGATCTGAATCACCAACATTTAAATCAAGTGCAACTGCAAGTGGATCATTAGCAGCTATTGGATCTGCTTCACCGCTAATAGTTGCAGCATCAATTACCGGCATCACCATGCGCTTTGGCTGACCACCATCAAAGCCTGCAGCAATCACAGTTACACGAACCTCATCGCCTAACGCATCATCAATTACGGTTCCATAAATAATATTTGCATCTGGATGAGCAGATTTTGCTACTAGCTCAGCAGCCTCTGAAATTTCAAACAATCCAAGATCTGATCCACCAGCAATTGAAAGCAATACGCCATGTGCACCATCTATTGATGCCTCTAGCAATGGGCTAGAGATTGCAAGTTCGGCAGCTCTTATCGATCTTGCTTCACCACGGGCTGAACCAATTCCCATTAATGCTGATCCCGCACCAGCCATCACACTTTTAACATCAGCAAAATCTAGATTTATTAATCCAGGAGTTGTAATCAAATCAGTAATGCCTTGAACACCAGATAGTAGAACTTGATCAGCAGTTTTAAATGCTTCAAGAGCTGAGATCGATCTATCTGAAATTGCTAACAAACGATCATTTGGAATCACAATTAAAGTATCGACTTCACTTCTTAAATTTTCAATTCCTTCTTCAGCTTGTGCTGTTCTGCGCTTTCCTTCAAAAGTAAATGGCTTAGTAACAACACCAACTGTTAATGCACCTAAATCTTTTGCAACCTTTGCAACTATCGGTGCACCACCTGTTCCAGTGCCACCACCTTCACCAGCGGTAACAAAAACCATATCCGCACCACGTAAAACTTCTTCAATTTCATCAATGTGATCAAGTGCGGCTTGACGACCAATCTCTGGCGCAGCACCTGCACCTAATCCTCTAGTTAATTTTCTACCAATATCTAATTTCACATCTGCATCTGACATTAACAATGCTTGGGCATCTGTATTGATTGCAATAAATTCAACACCTTTTAAACCGACATCAATCATTCGGTTAACAGCGTTTACGCCGCCGCCGCCGATACCAACAACTTTGATAACAGCTAAATAGTTTTGCGGTGTTGCCACTTTTTGCCTCTTCCCTAGCCCTAAATCTCAAGTTGAGAGTTAAAGTTATGCTCTTCCGATTACGCAAAACTAGGCATTAGTGGCAAGGCAATCAAACACCGACACGATTTTTAATGCATTAATATTTACCAAATAATTCATCGAAAATATCTGAAAATCAAACTCTAAAAAAGCCCTTTAAAAATCATTGATTTTATTTAACTATTGGGGCTTTTGGCTCTGATACATCAATCTGCTTTATCCCCTTATTTTCAGGTAATTTCAGTAGTGCCTGCAGAACTGAAAACTTTTGATCTATCAGGTCAATATCGCCCCAATTAATTCGGACCGCTTGGCTGTTGATTCTGGTACTCATCAAGATATACCCAGCCTTTGTGACAGAGATTTGGTCCAAGTCAGTTACTAGATAATTCAACTCTGGTGGGATTTGCTTTAAAAGCAAGGCCACATCAACAAGATCTTTTTTGCTATCCCCGGCAGTTGAAACCAATGGTAGTAATTCTTGCCCCTTTAATTGCTCACTAGAGGTCGGGTTAAAAATTGAACCATCACTATCGAAATTAACCATTGAATTGCTCGCAGTTAATGCCTTTGCCACTGCAACCCGCTCGACCACCTGAATTTCTATCTTTTTTGCAAACCAATTACGTGATGCCTCTACTTGATCTACCCAATCTAAATCACTCAAAATTCTTTTCACTGACCGGATCTCGACTCGAGCTAATTTCTGACCAACTACTGGTTCGATGTCTTTACTTTTAAGCTCATTTAAAATTACTGATGTGGCGCCCGTGCCCTGAATTTGTACCTCTTTTACTGTCAAGAATGAGGACCAGCCAAGTAGGTAGGCGGAGGAAGCAACAGAGCCAATAACTAGCAATGAGATTAAAAGGCGTTTAAATCTTTTAGGTAATTTGTATGACATCGAATTAATTAACGAGATGCCAGCGCTTGTAAAATTGGTTCTCCTAGTGAGCTCACATCTCCTGCTCCTAGAGTGATAATCACATCCCCACTTTTAGCCATAGCAACTACATCAGAAACAACTTGCAGCATCGACGGTTCAAACTTTACTTGCTGCGCACTCATATTCTTGGCAATTAATAATGAGGAAATTCCCGGCAGGGGTTTTTCACTAGCCGCATAAACCTCTAATAGGTAGGTGAAATCTGCCAATGAGAGAGCTTGCGAGAATTGATTGGCAAAGGCAGCTGTCCTTGAATAACGATGTGGCTGAAAAATTACTAGTACTCGGCCGCCTTGCGCTAAATTTTTTGCAGCTTTTAAAGTGACTATTAATTCTGTTGGATGATGGCCGTAATCATCAATGACTTTTATGCCAGAAACTTCACCCTTTAGCTCAAATCGTCTCCTAGTTCCGGTAAAGGTGCCTAAACCGTTCATAACCTTTTCCTCTGCGATCCCCAAGGCGCTAGCTGCAGCAAAGGCTGCTAATGCATTAAGCAGATTATGTTCACCAGCTACTGCCAACTTTAACTCCCCTATTTTCCTGCCAGTACTTGAAATGCTTGCAGTTGAAGCCGTTGGGGCCAGGTGTATTTTCTCGATTCTAAAATCATTTTTATCACTCTTGCCATAAAGTTGAACCATTAGATCTTTTCTCTTAATCCGCTTCAATAAGTTATGAACACCATCATCATCCCCACATGCAACTAGAAATCCATTGGGTTTTATTGAGTCAACAAACTGCTCAAATACTGCAAAAACTTCATCCTCATTTGCAAAATGATCAACGTGATCTAATTCAATGTTGGTGATAATTGCACCACTGGGTTTATAAGCTAGAAATGAACCATCTGATTCATCTGCTTCAGCAACAAATATCGAACCACTGCCACTATGAGCATTAGTACCAGCCGTGTTTATGGTGCCGCCAATCGCAAAAGATGGATCAACTCCGGCTGATTGCAGTGCAACGGTAAGCATCGCAGTTGTTGTGGTTTTACCATGCGTACCAGCAACTGCAACTGATGTGGAATCTGACATAAGCCAAGCTAGAGCAATTGCACGTGCAGCTATTGGTAGCCCTTTGGCTTTAGCAGCCATCAGCTCTGGATTCTTTTCACCAATCGCAGAGGAGATGATTACAAGATCAGCATCACTCAAATTCTTTGCATCATGACCAATCTCAATTTTTGCACCCATCGCTTTAAGAGAGGTAAGCATCGGTGAATCATTTTTATCCGAACCTGATATTGAAAATCCCTTTGCCAGCATGATGCGAGCAATCCCACTCATGCCTGCGCCACCTACACCAATAAAATGAATTTTAAGTTTAGAAAGATCAGCCAATGAATAATTTAACGTAGTGCTCATTTATTGCTACCTACTTTTTCAATGATTGCTTTACCTATAACTTCACTAGCAGAAAACTCACCCCAATTTGTTGGACGGTAATTACTAGCTTTGCGCCAAATCTCACTCCAATTGCTTATTAGCCATCCTGAATTGAACTTATCGTCGGCAACAACTTCAGCAGCGCCTGCAGCTTGCAGATCTGAAGCGTTAGCAGATTGCTCGCCATTACCGATTGGAAGCGGAATTAGAATTGCAAACTTTCCAACTGCAGCAAGTTCTGCGCAGGTTAACGCACCACTTCTAGCAATAACTAAATCAGCTGCATGGTAGGCAGATGACATATCTTCGATGTATGAAAGAGGAAGATAGTTTTCAGTTGAGGTTGGCAACGCATTGCTTCGACCTACCGAGTGAACTACCTGCACATTTCGCTCAGTAAAAGCTGAAAGTGATTGCATGATTGCTTCATTTATATGTCTTGAGCCTTGGGATCCGCCAAAAACTAAAATTGTTGGTTTTTCTTTAGAAAGTTGCCACTTATCTAGTTGATCATTTTTAATCTTTTGGGATTCAGCTGCAGATAATTTGGATGAAGCAATAATTTCAGCTCTAATTGGCATTCCTGATAATTTAGCATTTCGCCATTTGCCTAATTTTAATTTGGTTCTTGAAAAGGCTATGAAAATTTCTGACGCAAATACTGCGCCTAAACGATTGGCCCACCCCGGAATAGCATTTGCTTCATGAATAAAAATTGGTTTACCCAAGATTGCAGCTGCTAGATAAATTGGCGGGCAGGCATAGCCACCAAAACCAATTACTAGATCAGCCTCTCGACATATCTTGAACGCCTTTACTGTTGCAAAAATTATCTTGATCGGCCAAACAAAAGTTGCAGGCGTTACCTGTCGTGGCATTAAAACCTTTGGAATATGAATTAAATCAAATCCAGCTTTAGGCACTAATTGATTTTCTAAACCATTTTTAGTGCCAACAAAGGTTAATTGCCAATCAGGCTTTTCATTCTTTAACCAAGCGGCAACTGCTAAAGCTGGCTCCACATGGCCGGCCGTGCCACCACCTGCGAACAGTATTTTGGTTTTCATTGGCTTGATTTTCTCATCCTGTTGAACTTTATGCCCTCTGAAATCTCTGGAGTTCTTCGGGCAACACCTAATACGTAGCCAATTGCTATTAAGTTCGCTAACAGTGATGAGCCACCATAAGAAATAAGAGGCAAGGTAACGCCAATAACAGGCAGCAATGAGGTTACTGATCCGATGTTTATGGTTACTTGCGCGATAAACCAACATGCAACTCCCGCAGTTGCATATCTAGAAAAATCATCCTTAGTTTTCAATGCAACTCTTAAGATTGAGTAAATTAATGCTGCGTAGAGAACTAAGACTAATAAGGTGCCCAGTAAACCCAACTCCTCACCAATCACAGAAAAAATAAAATCTGTATGCGCTTCAGCTAAATTAGCCCACTTCTGTTTACTAGCTCCAAGCCCACTGCCCCATAAACCACCGCTAGCTAAACCCATAATGCTGTGCGCCGGTTGCCACCCAGAGAACTTGTAATACTTTTCATCAAATGGATCAAATAATGCCGCAAATCTGCTCATACGATAATTACTACTTAACACAAAAGCACTACCAATAATCACTGCAACTACTCCTATGCCAATGAAATGTTTGATTGGCGCACCGGAAATAAACAAAATTCCGAAGAAAATAATCAAGACAAGAAAAGCGGTTCCTAAATCGCGTTCAAATAAAATTAGTATTTCAACAACTGCAAATCCTGGAGAGATTAACCAAAATGGTGATTTCTTTCCGGCGTACTCACCAATTCTTCGTAGTTGCAGTGCGCACCAAAGAATTAGGAGGAATTTTGCAATCTCCGATGGCTGTAAGGTAAATCCTGCGATTTCAATCCAGTTTCTATTTCCCTTAACATTTTTTCCTAAAAATGGCACAAACGGTAACAACAAAATTACAATGGAAATTGAAAGGGCATACCGGGCAATTCTTGGCCAAACGGCTCCTTGAACTTTAAATGCCCAATAAAATGCAAAGCTACCTAGACCCAAGAAGAAAAATTGACGCATAAATATTGCATAAGCATTTCCGTTTTCTTGCAGCGAAGTGACGGTTGAAGAGGATAGAACCATGGTTAAACCCAATGCGGATAGGAAAACTGTGCTCCAGATAATCAGGTAATAAGGAATTTCTGGTCTTGCCAAAATTCTTGAGTATTTCTTGATAGTTAGATTACTACTCATGTTAAACCAACTCTTTAATAGCTTGGGCGAATAACTGGCCACGTTCAACATATGAATCAAACTGATCCATTGATGCACAAGCAGGAGCTAATAAAACCGTGTCACCGGATTTTGCAGTTTTTTTCGCTTGCGCAACTACATCTTTCATCAATTGCTTAGCATCGCTACTTTGATCAACTCTGACTAAATGCGTAGTTGGTGAGTACTGAGCGAATGCCTGGGCAATGATCTCTCGGTCTTGGCCAATTAGAATTATTGATTTAATCCGGCTTCCAGCTCTTTTGGCCAGTTCATCCATGCTGGCACCTTTTGCTAATCCACCAGCAATCCAAATGACATTAAAATATGAAAGTAATGATGCAATTGCTGCATGCGGATTAGTTGCCTTTGAATCATCGACCCAATTTATTTCACCCTTGCTTAGAACCAACTCCATACGGTGATGATCTGTTGAGAAATTCTTTAACCCTTCTTTAATAGATTGGTATTTAACTCCTAGAGATAAAGCCAGTGCAGATGCGGCTAATGCATTCATTATGTTATGAGGCACAGTAGGAGTGATATCTACTAACTCTGAGATCTCATTTGCTTCACTTGGCGAAGGAGAAAAAGCTCGGTCAATTAATAGGTTCTCAACCACCCCTAATTCACCTGGCTGCGGCGTATCAAGTGAGAACCAAATTACTGATCCACCTTGAACTTTGGTTGATAAAACTTTGTCGGATTTATTAACAAAAGATTTCTTTGCTTGCTTCAGAAGTTTTAGTTTTGCTTGCGCATAATTATCAAAATTCCCATGCCAGTCGATGTGATCCTCAGCAATATTAAGTAGTGCTACCGACTCATACTTAGGTAGCTCACTCCAGTAAATTTGAAAAGATGACAACTCTAACGCCAGGTAATCTAGAGCCGGCTCTTGCATAACAGATTCAATAACGGTTTGACCAACGTTGCCACAAGCTGCCCCATTGATTTTTGCGCTCTTAAATATTGATTCCACCATTTTAATAGTGGTGGTCTTGCCATTAGTGCCGGTTAACGCAACCCATTTTTGGTTGGGTGCAATCACCTCTTTAATTTTCCAAGCAAAATCAACCTCACCAATAATTTCAATTCCTAAACTTTTAAGATTTAGTATCACTGGATGATCAGCCCGCCAGCCTGGTGAGACCACAGCAAAATCAATTTCTTGCGGAATTTGGTCCACAACATTTAATTTCGAATTGGTTTTTTCATCAAAAAGATATGAAATCGCCCCAAATTTCTTTAATGCCTTATCAACGGCCTGACCAGTAACTCCTGCGCCAATGACCAAACATTTTTTTCCAGCTAATTCTGAAACATAGCTCATGCTAGGAAACAACCCATTGGGCATAGAAGAGGCCTAAACCTGCTGCAACGCCAAGGCTTGCAATGATCCAAAACCTAATCACGATTGTTACCTCTCCCCAACCCATCAACTCAAAATGGTGTTGGAGCGGAGCCATCTTAAAGATTCGTTTGCCACCAGAAATTTTAAAATAGGCAACCTGCAAAATTACTGAGGAGGTAATCAAAACAAAAATAAATCCAAGAACAACAAGAAGTATTTGTGTTCTTAAGGTGATTGCAATTCCAGCAAGTGCTCCACCTAGCGCTAAAGATCCAACATCTCCCATAAATATTTTTGCTGGTGATGCATTCCACCATAAGAATCCACCGCAAGCTCCTGCAAGTGCGGCTGCTAAAACTGCAAGGTCTAACGGATCTCTAACCTCATAACATTTTAAACCGGGAGAAACCGCGCAACTTTGGCCAAACTCCCAAACGCCAATCAAAATAAATGAGGTGAACACCATGACTGCTGCGCCAGTGGCCAAACCATCTAAGCCATCGGTTAAGTTCACGCCGTTACTAGTTCCTAGAACCATCAAAATAACCCAAATAATTACCAACACCATTCCAAGTTTTATTGAAGTGTCCCTAACGGTGGACAGATTCATAGAAATTGGTGTTAAGCCATTTTTATCTGGGAATTGCAATCCAGCATATGCAAATGATCCAGCAACTACTGCTTGTCCCAATAATTTTTGCTTTGCATTTAAACCCATTGATTTTTGCTTTGCCACCTTTAGCCAGTCATCTAAGAATCCAACAAAGCCCAATCCAACAATTAGGGCTATTACTAGAAGTGCTGAAGTAGTAGCTGGAACACCCGTTAGCAAATGACTAGCAAAATAACCGGTAATTGCAGCAGCAATTAAAGAAATTCCACCCATAGTAGGAGTGCCGCGCTTAACATGATGAGTTGTTGGGCCGTCATCTCGAATAATTTGGCCGTAACCTTTTTTGGCTAGTAATTTGATTAAAGCTGGAGTGGCAAAGAATGCAAATATCGCCGAGATTGCTCCGGAAAGTAATATGCCTTTCACTTTTGATCTCCAATCAGTTTGGCTTTAATCAAATTTGCTAAATCTTCAAACTTCTCTGAGCGCGAAGCCTTTAACAAAATAACATCTCCAATAGAAAGATTATCTACCAACTCTAAAACAGATTCCGGGTTTGGGCAGTTATGTAGGAGCATATGTTCGGAATCAGATTGATTCTGATGGTCTTGATAAAGATCAGTGGCCACGGCCAACAGGTGGTCAACGCCTATCTCCCGGGAGTAAGCAGTAACCTCTTTATGGCCATCTGCCTCGGTAGAACCCAATTCATGCATTTTGCCAAGAATTGCCCAGCTAGCTCCGCCACTTTCCTGACTTAACAAAATCAATGTTTTTAGAGCTGCCTTCATGCTCTCTGGATTAGCATTGTAATAATCATGAATTAAGTGAATGCCGTTAATCTCCTCTATTTGCATCCGCCATTTACTATCTAAAACTGCAGTTGTT
>Ga0209401_1001364_pt1 | contig 16181 bp, 14 predicted proteins | sample M_140807_MF_Meta_FD_187318 | JGI IMG/M metagenome (GOLD analysis project Ga0209401, IMG submission 187318) | Freshwater microbial communities from Lake Montjoie, Canada to study carbon cycling - M_140807_MF_MetaG (SPAdes) (version 2) | ecosystem: Environmental > Aquatic > Freshwater > Lake...
GCTCGACCTCGTGCTAGTGAGCGAGAAGGCCGACCCGCCCGTCTGTCGGGTGATGGACTACGGCAAATACAAGTTCGAGCAGGAGAAGAAGGCCAAGGAGGCCAAGAAGAAGTCGCACCAGACCGAGGTCAAGGAGGTGAAGATGCGCTACAAGATCGATTCGCACGACTACCAGGTGCGGATTGGTCAGGCGGTGCGCTTCCTCAAGGCCGGCGACAAGGTGAAGTGCACGGTGATCTTCCGGGGCCGCGAGATCCAGCACACGGCCCTGGCCGAAGTGCTGCTGCTGCGCATGGCCAAGGATCTCGAGGAAAACGCCGAGATCCAGCAGCATCCCAAGCGGGAGGGCCGCAACATGATCATGTTCCTGAGCCCCCGCAAGCAGGCGGTGGGCAAGGTCCCCGCGGCCAAACCCGCCGGCAGCGCTGCCCCCACCCCGACCCAGGCCTAAACCCGGTCAGCCGGCATCCAGCGCCGCGGCGAAGAGCTCAAGCATGGCCGCCCATCCCTGGCGTGCGCCCTCGGGGTTGAAGTCGGCGCGGGCCTCGCAGAGGTAGCCATGGCCCGCCCCCGGCGCCACGATCAACCGGTGGCGCCCCCCGGCCTCCCGGGCCGGTAGGCCGCCGTTGGCGGCCGTGAGGGCGGCCTCGATGGCGCTGACCTCCTCGGGCGGCATGAGCGGATCGGCCCCGCCGCAGAAGCACCACAGCCGGCCGGGGATGGCCGGCACGAGGTCCAGGCTGGGCGGACCGCCGCCAGGGCGGACACTCGCCACCCGGGCCCCGTAGAAGTTGCAGGTGGCGGCGAAGCAGGGAAGGGTCGCGGCGATCAGGGCCAGGTGGCCACCGAAGCAGAAGCCCACGCAACCGAGGGGCTGGGGACCATGGCGCTGCTGCAGCCAGGACGCCGCCGCCGCCGCATCGGCCAGGAGCTGGTCGGCGGTCACTTGGTCGCGGTGCTCGCGGCCCAGGGCCAGACCCTCGGCGTCGTAGGCCAGATCCAGGTCCGGAGCGGTGCGCGAGAAGGTGCTGATCGCCAGGGCGCCGTAGCCCTCCCCCGCCAGCCGGTCGGCCACGCTGCGCACCCAGGCATTCACACCGAACACCTCCGGCAGCACCAACACCACGCCGCGCGGCTCGCCCTCCGCCGGCCGGGCCCACCAGGCCGGCATGGCCGCCCCGGAGACACCAGCCTCGGCAACGCTGGACTCGGCCTGCAACGGGATCGTGACCCATTCGGCCCGGATGGCCCTCCGGGGGGCAGGAAGGTGGGCCATCGCACAACCAGTGGCGGGAGGATCCCCATCCTGAGCCGATGGGGGGCCACACCGGCCCACGGCCACCGCCTGTGCCCGCACCCGGCCGATGCCTGCTTCCGGCCGATGAAGGGAGCCCCGCCGGGGAGCCCACCACCCCCAGCCAGCCGGCCGAGAGTCCACCGCCTGGGCCAACCACCGCGCCAGCGCTGGGCCGCCTGGCACACCCCGGCACATGGCGTTATGCCAACGGGGCAATTGTCACCAGGCCCAAAGCTCCTTAGGGTGATGGGCAGTTGACCTGGTCTCACCCCGGCGTGCGATTCCATATCCAGCAGGAAAGCGACATTCCGGCTTCGACCCAGCTGTACAACCAGATCTGCTTCGCCATTGCGGCCCGTCACTACCCGCCGGGCCATCGCCTGCCGAGCACCCGCCAGCTGGCGATGCAGACGGGCCTGCACCGCAACACGATCAGCAAGGTCTACCGCCAGCTCGAAACCGATGGCGTGGTCGAGGCCATGGCCGGTTCGGGCATCTATGTGCGCGACCAGCAGAAGCCCCGCGAGCTCAAGCCGCCCCCGGGCCTGCGCAGCAAGGCCATGCCCGACATCGACCGGGAGGTGCGCCAGAGCGTGGATGGCCTGCTCAACGCCGGCTGCACCCTGCAGCAGGCCCGCGAATTGCTCACGCGTGAGATCGACTGGCGCCTCCGTTGCGGCGCCCGGGTGCTGGTGAGCACCCCCCGCGAAGACATCGGCGCCTCGATGCTGATCGCCGAGGAGCTGGCCCCCAGCCTGCAGGTGCCGGTGGAGGTGGTGCCGATGGAGGAGCTGGAATCGGTGCTGGAGAGCTCCAGCAAGGGAACGGTGGTCACCAGCCGCTATTTCCTGCAGCCCGTGGAGGCCATTGCCCAGCGCCACGGTGTGCGGGCCGTGCCGGTAGACCTCAACGACTTCCGCCACGAGCTCGACCTGCTCAAGGAGCTGCGGCAGGGAAGCTGTGTGGGGCTGGTGAGCATCAGTCCCGGCATCCTGCGGGCCGCGGAGGTGATCCTGCACTCGATGCGCGGCAATGAACTGCTGGTGATGACGGCCAACCCGGACACCGGCAGCCGCCTGCTGGCCCTGCTCCGCGCCGCCAGCCACGTGCTGTGCGACCGCCCCAGCCTGCCCCTGGTGGAGCAGACCCTCCGCCAGAACCGCTCCCAACTAATGCGGCTGCCGGTGGTGCACTGCGCCCAGAGTTACCTGGGAACCGCCACGATCGATCAACTGCGCAAGGAGATCGGGCTCCTGGCCGGCTGAGGCGCATCCCATGCTCGACACCATCCGGGCCCAGCTGGCCACCATCAAGGAACGGGACCCGGCCGCCCGCGGCTCGCTGGAGATCCTGCTTTGCTATCCAGGCCTGCACGCCCTGGCCCTGCACCGGCTGAGCAACCGCCTCTGGCGCCTCGATGTGCCCCTGCTGCCCCGCCTGATCAGCCAATTCGGTCGCTGGATCACCGGCATCGAGATTCACCCCGGCGCCCGCATCGGCAAGGGGGTGTTCATCGACCACGGCATGGGGGTGGTGATCGGCGAAACGGCCGTGGTGGGCAACAACTGCCTGCTCTACCAGGGGGTGACCCTCGGGGGCACCGGCAAGGTGCATGGCAAGCGACACCCCACCCTGGAGGAGAACGTGGTGGTGGGGGCCGGCGCCAAGGTGCTGGGGGCGATCACCGTGGGGGCCAACACCCGCATCGGCGCGGGCTCGGTGCTGCTGCGCAATGTGGCGCCCGACAGCACGGTGGTGGGGATCCCGGGGCGGGTGATCCACCAGTCAGGGGTGAAAATCGACCCCCTGGCCCACTCGGCCCTGCCCGATGCGGAAGCGCGGGTGATCCGCAACCTGATGGAGCGGATCGACACCCTCGAGAGCGAACTGGCCCGCACCCAGGCCTGCCTACGGGAGGTGGCGGAGGGCCGGCCGCTGCTGGAGGGATGCGGAGGCAAGGCGCAGAACCTGCGGGACCGGGAGATCCTGGAGTTTCTGGGCGAAACCGATCAACGGGGATCGTCCATCCCAGGGCCGTGAGCTGAAACGAACCGGGTCAGCCCGACACGGCCTCGGAGCTCAGACCGTGACCTCCTGGGGAATCTGGGGCTGGAACATGAACATCGAATAGATCACGTTGCGGCGCATCTGGATCATCATGTCGAGGAACATGTCATAGCCCTCGTTCTTGTATTCGATTAGGGGGTCCTTCTGGCCATAGCCGCGCAGGCCCACCGATTCCCTCAGCGCATCCATCGACTGCAGGTGCTCCCGCCAGAGGGTGTCAATTTGCTGGAGGATGAAAAAGCGTTCGGCTTCGCGCATTAAGCCGGGGCGGGCGTCCTCCACCTGACCCTCCTTGATGTCGTAAGCATTGCGCATCTGCTCCTGCAGGAACGCCTTGAGTTCTTCAAGGGAGAGACCCTGAAGCTGATCCGGCTTGAGATCCTCCAGCAGATACACGAACTCCTTGGCCTTGCTCACCACCTGGTCCAGATCCCATTCCTCGGGGGGCAGATCCGGATTCACATAGGCATCCACGATGTCATTGATCGTGCGCTCGCCGTAGCCGATCACCTGCTGCTTGAGGCCCCGGCCCTCAAGCACGCGGCGACGTTCTGCGTACACGGCTTTGCGCTGATTATTCATCACCTCGTCGTACTCAAACACCTGCTTGCGGATGTCGTAGTAATAGGTTTCCACCTTTTTCTGAGCGCCCTCCAACGAACGGTTCAACATCCCCGATTCGATCGGCATGTCGTCCTCCACCCGGAAGGCATTCATCAGGCTGGCCACCCGTTCGCCGCCGAAGATCCGCAGCAGGTTGTCTTCCAGGGAAAGGAAGAAACGGGTGCTGCCAGGGTCACCCTGCCGGCCGGCCCGGCCGCGGAGCTGGTTGTCGACCCGGCGGGACTCGTGCCGCTCGGTGCCGACCACATGCAAACCGCCGGCCTGCCGGACCTGATCCTCCTCCTGCTTCACCACCTGGTCGTATTCCGCCTTCACCTGGCCGATCACCTCGCGGATGCGCTGGATCTGGGGATCGGCGGTGGGGGCCTTCTCGGCCGCCTGGGCGATGCGGTCCTCGAGTTCCAAGACCGTGAGGGCCCGGTCGCCCCAGACCGCCACGAGATCACGGCTGAGCTTGCTGAGAGAATCCTCGGTGGCGGGCAGGAGGGCACAGGGATAGAGGGTGCCGAGGGCCTTCGCCTCACTGGGGGCTTTGAAGGGGTCGGCGGCCGCGCCGGCGAAACCGCCGCCGCCAGCGGGCACACGCTGGGGAACTGGCGGCAGGTGGCCTGACTCCTCGGGCCGCACCAGGCGGGGCAACAGCACCTCACGCAGCTTCAAGCGCGCCATGTAATCGCTGTTGCCGCCGAGGATGATGTCGGTGCCACGGCCGGCCATGTTGGTGGCGATGGTCACCGCGCCAGCCCGGCCAGCCTGGGCAACGATCTCGGCCTCACGCTCCACGTTCTCGGGTTTGGCGTTGAGGAGGTTGTGGGGCACCTGCTGTTCAGCAAGCAAGGCGGAAAGCAGCTCCGATTTCTCCACACTGGTGGTTCCCACCAGCACGGGCCTGCCGCTGGCGTGGATTTGGGCTGTTTCAGCGGCAACGGCCTGCCATTTGGCCACCTCATTTTTGTAAACCTGATCCGTCCAGTCGGCGCGGGAGCGGGTCCGGTTGGTGGGAACAACGGTGACTTCGAGTTTGTAGGTTTTTTCGAACTCCACCTCCTCGGTCTTGGCCGTGCCGGTCATGCCGGCCAGGCGGGGATAGAGAAGGAAGAAGTTCTGATAGGTGATGCTGGCCAGGGTCTGGGTTTCGGGCTGAATCTCCAGGCCCTCCTTGGCTTCCACCGCCTGGTGCAAGCCGTCGCTCCAGCGGCGGCCGGGCATGACGCGGCCGGTGAATTCATCGACGATCACGGCATCACCGGATCGAACGATGTAGTTCACATCCTTCACGAACAATTCCTTGGCCTTGAGGGCATTCAGGATGTAATGGGCCCAGGGATCGGCGGAGTTGTAGAGATCATCCACCCCCAGCAGGCGCTCAGCTGCGGCGTAGCCCTCATCGGTGAGGGTCACGTTGCGCTGCTTCTCATCAACCTCGTAATCCCCCTCGGGATCGATGCCATCCTTGCCCATTTCCGCGGAACGGACCAGCTGCTCCGCGATCTCATTGGCGCGGCGATATTTTTCCTGGGGTCGCTCAATCTGACCCGAAATGATCAAGGGGGTGCGCGCCTCGTCGACGAGGATGGAATCGACCTCGTCGATCACGCAATAGTGGAATTCGCGCTGGACAACCTCAGCAATATCGGTTGCCATGTTGTCGCGAAGATAGTCGAATCCCAACTCGGAGTTAGTGGCGTAGGTGATGTCACACGCATAGTTGCTCTGCCGTTCAGCGGGAGACATGTCCTGCTGGATCAGGCCAACCGATAGGCCAAGAAAGCGATGGATCTGGCCCATCCACTCGGCGTCGCGGCGGGCCAGGTAGTCGTTCACGGTCACCACGTGCACGCCACGGCCGGTGAGGGCGTTGAGGTAGGCGGGCAGGGTGGCCACAAGGGTTTTGCCTTCGCCGGTCTTCATCTCGGCGATCTGACCCTCGTGCAGCACCATGCCGCCAATCAGCTGCACATCGAAGTGGCGCATGCCGAGCACCCGCTTGCCGGCCTCGCGCACCACGGCAAAGGCCTGGGGCAGGAGCTCATCGAGGAGCTTGCGTTCGCGGGCGGCAATCGCCTCGGCGCTGCCGCCCGCGCTGCGGGCCGTCTCAAGCTTCTGGCGGAATTCCCCCGTGAGGCCGCGCAGCTGGTCGTCGGAGAGGGGGCTGATGTCCTCCTCGAGCAGATTGATATCGGAAACCAGCGGCTGGAAACGCTTCAGCTTGCGGGCATTGGGATCGCCCAGCAGCAGCTTGAGCATGGGGAGAACAACCAACCGAATCGAGCTAGCTTACCACCGCAAAGCCAACACCAGTGGGCCCAGATGCAAGGTGGCGCAAGGGTTCTGCCGATTCTGGAGGGGTGGTTTACCGCCCTGAGGCGAAGACCTGGCCGGGGCCTGAGCGCCCCCAGGTGAGTGGCGTGGGCAGCCGGCCAGCCCGCTGGGATCGGAAGCGTGATCACTGTCCCCCTCAGGTTTTGCCCATCGGGGGCGAGGATTCAGGGGGCCGACGAGCCGCCCGCCCTGCACCTCCGTGTCCAGCCCCAGCGTTCCCAGCAGCGAGAATCCCACCCCCCAGGCCAAAGCCAGCATGGCGCCTGGCACGGAGGGCGGCGCCAGCGAATCGATCCAGCTGGTGCGGCACGGCCGCCTGCCGTTGCAGCTGCTGCTGGCGATCAACCAGGTGCGGGGGCTCTTTGATGGCCACAGCTTCTGGGCCCAGGGGCGCAGCCGCGGGGCCCTGGTGCGGATGCTGCTGGGCAGCTGCAGCGTGGTGAGTGCCTGGCAGGGGGGCCGGCTGGTGGGCATCGGCCGGGCCACCAGCGATGGGGTGTTCCGGGCGGTGCTGTGGGATGTGGTGGTGGCCGAGGAGCACCAGGGCCGGGGCCTGGGCCGCCGGATCGTGCAGGCCCTGCTCGCCAGTCCCCCGGTGGCCGCCAGTGAGCGGGTGTACCTGATGACCACCAACAGCAGCGGCTTCTACGAACGGCTGGGCTTCAGTAGCGAACATGCACAGCAACTGCTGGTGCTGTACCGCGAAGAAAACCAGGAAACAAGCGGATGAAGAGATTCGAACTCTCGACCCTCTCCTTGGCAAGGAGATGCTCTACCACTGAGCTACATCCGCATCATGGGGACAATGGTGTGCCGATATGATGGTGCTGCAGAAAACTGCAGCAGCCGCATTTTTAGGGGAACACCCCTGCGACCACATGACCATCATGCACGACGGGGGGGGCCTTGGTCAAATCCCTCGCCCCAAGGGCCCCACCCAGCCGCCGGAGGCCTCGTGAAACCGGCCAAAAACGGGACAGAAGGGAAACATCTTTCCAACGCGCGAGCTCCTCTCTGCGGGCAGGTACCCATGGCCGCACCGCCGTCGGAGGGTATTCCCGGCGGGAGGGGATGGGGCAAGCCAGCCTTGGACCATGGCATAAAATGGCAGCCATGACTCTGCAATTTCCACAGGCGATCTGGAAGAACCGTGAGCTTTGGTGGCGGCTCACGGAACGAGAAATTCTGGGTCGCTACCGAGGGTCGTTTCTGGGAGTGGCCTGGAGCTTCCTGAATCCCTTGGCCATGCTGGGCGTCTATACCTTCATCTTTTCTCAGGTCTTCAAGGCCCGATGGGGAAACCTTGAACAAACAGGACCGATGGGTTTCGCAATCAATCTTTTTGCCGGATTAATTGTCTTCAATGTATTCGCAGAATGCGCAACCCGCGCGCCAACAGCAATACTTATCAACCCAAATTACGTAAAAAAAGTAATTTTTCCTCTTGAAATTCTTGCTACAGTCACAGTAGGAAGTGCATTCTTTCACGCCTTGACAAGCCTTGCGGTTTTAACTCTCTTTACAGTAATCAACCAACAACCACCTCAGATTACCTGGCTGTGGCTACCAGTTGTGTGGCTGCCCTTACTGCTTGGCTGCTTGGCCTTGAGCTGGCTGCTGAGCGCTCTCGGTGTCTTTTTACGGGATCTTGGACAGCTCATTGCCGTTGCCGTGAGTATGTTGATGTTTATGAGCCCCATCTTCTTCCCCCTGTCGGCACTGCCGAGCCGTTGGCAACCATTGCTCGCTCTGAATCCTCTGGCCGGCCTAATCGAGGAGACTCGCCAGGTGCTGGTGGCCGGAAGAATGCCAAACCTATCGCACCTCATGCTCTCCATCGCAGTGACGCTGTGCCTCTGTGAACTATCGTTTCGCAGTTTCGGCAAGGCGAAACGCGCATTTGCCGACGTTATGTGACTGGCCTTACTTAAACCTTGACTCATCTGTGCGTCTAGCGATCATTTTGAAAGCACCTCATCATCAACCCTACCAAAATGACAATCTGGCAAGATTTTCTGCGCAACTCTGATCTTCCCATTCACAAATGGACGCACTATTTTCCACTCTACGAAAATTGCTTTAAGCACTATCATAATAGGAGCTGTACAGTTTTGGAAATAGGCTGTGACAAAGGCGGCTCTCTGCGCCTTTGGAAGCGCCTGCTTGGACCCTATGCATTGATCGTAGGGCTCGACATCGATCCCAAGTGCAAAGAAACCGAAGAAGAGCAGATTCATATTGAGATTGGCTCACAAAACGATGCGACTACCCTGAATAAGCTGGTCAGCCAATATGCGCCCTTTGATATCATCATAGATGACGGAAGTCACATGATGGCCGATATAGCAGTCTCCTTCCGGCACTTGTTTCAGCACACAAGCAAAGATGGCTATTACATTGTGGAAGATTTACATACTGCTTACTGGCCAGAATTCGGGGGAGGGCTGGGCGAATCAAACAGTTTCATTGAATTTACCAAGGCCGTAATGGATGCACTTCATTTTTCTTATATCCGCGAGGCGCACAGCTGGGATCCGCTCGTTCTGGATGTTGCCAAGGCGACCAGGAGTATTCAAATCTCCGACAGCATGGTCATTTTTGAAAAAGGGCGACAGATCAGGAAACATGCTGAGCAACGAGGACAAACGGAACCAGGCTCAAACTTACTTGATGAACTCTCCTTTCACAGTTAGAAGATTCGCCATCATCGGATGGCGAGGCCATATCTTCTTGGCCACTGCAGATCTGCTGGGCATGCGCCTTGGCAGTTGCTACGATGCTCCGATGCATCACTAGCCAACGTAGTGACTCAAGCAAGACACCATTGCACTGGCGGCAAATGAGCCTAGGTACAACAACAAAACCAGCCCAAGAAATCGCGATAAGCGTGGAAAATCTTGGCAAATGCTATCGAATATTCGGGAACCCCAAGGACAGGCTAAAGCAAGCAATCTGGCGCAGCAGAAAACAATTTTTTCGTGAATTCTGGGCACTTCGCAACATCAGTTTTGAGGTTCATCGTGGCGAAACACTCGGCATCCTTGGCCGTAATGGCAGCGGTAAAAGCACGCTTTTACAACTAATCTGTCAAACCCTTACACCAAGCGAGGGTGTCGTCACAACAAAAGGCCGCATTGCTGCCCTGCTGGAACTAGGCAGTGGCTTCAATCCCGAATTCACTGGAATCGAAAATGTATACCTTAATGCATCTCTACTTGGACTGAGCAAAGCAGAAATCAACGAGAGGCTTGATGCAATACTTTCCTTTGCCGATATTGGCGACTTCATAAGTCAACCAGTCAAAACATATTCTAGCGGCATGGCCGTAAGGCTTGCATTTGCCGTAATCACGCAAGTTGACCCAGATATTTTGGTGGTGGACGAAGCCCTTTCAGTGGGTGATGCATTTTTTATGCAAAAATGCATGCGCTTTATTCATCGCTTTCGCGAACAAGGCTGTCTCCTATTCGTCAGCCACGATATCAGTGCAGTATCAAGCATCTGTGATCGCGCACTGCTGATCAGCAATGGCAAAATGCAAAGGCTTGGCTCAGCCAAGAATGTCACTCAAGAATATATCAAGGACATCTTCAGTGAGTCAAACGCCAGCACCGACAAAACCGATAACGGGCACAACACGAATAACATCACAGCAAGAACAAGCGCAGGACTTAATGGATCGATCTGGATAGACTACCGCACGGAACGAATAAATAATAGCAATCTTGCCAACTTCCTGGAAATATCGCAATTCGAAGATCAGCTGTTTACTTCCGAAAGCTTTGGCAATGGCAAAGCAGAGATCCAATCCGTCATGCTAATTGATGCCGTCAGGAACCAACCACTTTTGGTTGGCCTGGGTGGAGAAAATGTTGTCTTACGAATTCAAGGAAAAGCCAATGAAGATATCTGCCACCCCGTGATTGGCTTTTTGCTTAAAAATGACAAGGGGTTAGTATTTTTTGGAGAGAACACTTTAAATGCATTCGAACAAAGTGCAATCGGGCAGGTCAGCTCGGGACAAATTTACTGGGCCGAATTTGAATTTACCCTGCCTCTTTTACCGCCAGGCAATTACTCTTTTACTGTTTCACTTGCTAATGGAAGCCAAAGTGTAGCGAATCAACTTCATTGGGTGAATGACGCATTGATCCTACGTTCCAATTGTCAATGCATTGGCGCCGGAGTCGCGGGAGTGGCGATGCAGCGCATTACTTTTGACACCAGCTCTTAAGGGTGCCAATGGCCTTGATGAGACGGGAGCCTCCAGCGCCCGCTACCGTCACCGCTTCCGCTGACAATGGCACCATGATTCTGCACTCCACTGCAGATGGTCGCCTTTGCATCCGTGAAAAACATGCAACCCTCGCAATCAATGGAATGGTATGCTGGCAAATGATAGATGAAACAAGCGTTCACAATTTTGGCCATGGAAATTGACAACGATGCTGTCTCTCCAAGAGTTGAGCTAATCCGGAAATACTTCACTCCCTCTCAACTGGGTGCTGAGATCGGCCCTTTCCATAGCCCCATATGTCCGAAAACAAAGGGCTACAACTGTCTAGTTGTAGATGCTTTCAGCCGGGAGCAATTACTGAAGGACTACGCCGATGACTCCTATGTAATGGAACGGGTAGCTTCCATTGAAGAGGTTGATATTGTTACCACTGAACCCCTCGGCGAAGCCTTATCGAGCTTCGCGCAAACCGACAACACAAAAATCTCTTCTTCGAAGGGGTGCTTAGATTACATAGTCAGCTCTCATAACTTTGAACATCAGCCAAATCCGATTCGCTTTCTTCAAGACGCTGAGCAGGCCATCCGGCCGGGGGGGTATCTTGTAATGGCGATTCCGATTGCCTCACGATGTTTTGATTGCTTCCAGCCGCTCTCACGTACAGGCGAAATTTTAGATGCCTACTACCAACAAAAGACAAAACCTACTATCGGCAATGTCTTCGACCATCAAGCATCCAGTTCAAAATTAATCAGCAATCAAGGCATCAACGACTTAACCTATGACTTCAACCAAATAGTTGCAGATACTTTCGATGGAAGCATTGATCAAAGCGTATATCAAGCAATGAAAGAGTCAGCCGAAAATAGCTATCGCGATTCACATTGCTGGCGATTCAATCCATATCAGTTTGAGTTAATTTTTTGCGACCTGACGGCATCTGGATTGATACAATACCTTTCGAAGTGAACTGATCACCAATGGCAGTGAATTTATTGCCTATCTTCGAAGATCAGAGCAATATGTCAACACCCAGCCACTTTTGGCTCATACTCGCACAGAACTAATGAAGCAATCTCTCCTGTTTCAGTTTAATGATTTGCTCAAAGACGTAGATATCTTGGCGAATGATGATTCCGTTAATAATTTATCCCCAAATGAGATCACGCCCGAGTTGCCAACCGAGCAACTAGGGTGGAAAGCAAAAGCAAAACGTATTATCAAAATTATTCTCAATAAAGAGCAGTCTTGACTCCACTGCTTCAAGACTTGTTCAGTGCAAAACTTTTGGCATACTTTAGTTTCTTACTGCTTAGGGGTTAATTTATTTGAAAGAATTAACCACTATATGTTCCAGAATAAACAAAGCCGCTGCCTAGACCCTTTGTAATCGCCAATGCCCTACGATTGGCATAACCCAGGGGAACACCTTTCTTGTATAAGTATTCTTCGAACTCAGCAACAAGGTTATTAATTATATGATCCACCCCTTCGCCCTCAGCCAATGATATACTTAGCATATCTCGATAAAGATTTATTGCTTGGGCAATGGTAAATGAGCCGGCAAAACAAAGATCCCGTTTTAAAAGTGGGCAAAAAAGATAATATGGATAAAGAAATGCAGCAACATGAGTGGGGTTACTATTTTCTATTAGATCAGAAATGCATGTAAGTTCCGACCGCATAAATGATTTTCGACTCTCTCTGGCGCCCAATAATTGATTCAATGCTGGATTAGGGATTTTTTTGATGAGTGTACGATATGGGGACGGCATAAGATAGATTAGGTCTTCCGCAACAACACCTTCACTGTTATTGTATGCTTCCAAAAGCCGATGGTGAAGTGCTTCACTCGTATACAACGTCTGAGCACCAGACAATTTATTATAGACTTTTTGCGAAATCTTAATTTCACCTTTGTATATGCAATGAAAGCGATGAGAATAAGGTATATACTGTTTCCAAAAAGACAAAAAGGGCTTAGAAAGGAAGACTTCAGGCTTCAAGACCTGAAAAAAAGATTGGTAATGGGGCAAAGTCTGCTGGCTAACATGGGAAAAGAGAGCTGGTGAGCCAGAGCATAGAAATTCACTTATTCGTTCGGTTAGATTTTTCGCAAACTTCCCGGGAATGAACTGCATGGAGTCGTTAACGATCGCCAATGCTGAACATTCGTTAAAAAAGCCATTCTCCTCAAGCCAGAGGATGCCATCCTTATAAACACCGAGATCTTGTCCTTGGTTGGGCCGATCAAAGGCCATCCAAACCAATGGAGAGAGTAATTCCAACGTCTTGCGAGATGTTGGGGCATTATTAATGTAGACTATCTTAAATCCGAGCCGATTAAATAAGGCCAGGTATTCAAATGTTGAAGCAGTGAGATCATCTGCATACGCAGCAAAGAGGCATATCGGGCTAGCACTTTTCTGGGTCTGGGGTTCGAAATCAGCTCTGGCCTGCTTCAACTGCAGGCGGTTGAGTCGTTTGCCCGGCGACGATCGCAGACCTTCCGCAGATACCAGATACACGATCACTTCTTTTATGCTCGTAACAGACAGCACAGCTGTCTCGAGAATTTGACTATAAAACGATGAAATCAAACCCATTGCAATGATTTAGTTCGAAATGGCTCAATCGGCAAGGCTTGGAAGGAGATATCTCAAACCTAGCAAGTCCCAAGCACCATCATACCCCCGCGCCTGGATATGTTTCAATTACAGCGCCTTATTTGTAACCGAATGAACCTGACATCTGGTAGTACAGGCGACCTGATACAGCTTCAACCTTGACAAAATGAGGCAGCGGAGAGGCTTAAGAAATCCCCGATTCCCTAACCTGCCCACGCAATCAGAAGCTGTTCACCGCAGGCTGCCCTTATCCACCTCGTTGCTTGCGCTCAATCAGGGGGCTGCGTACGCAACCATCCGTCCGTAAGCCCTTGCTGCAAGCAAGCCGGCGCAAGCCGCACCGGACAGCGCAACAGCGCCAGCAAAAGCACACGCGGCCAGCTGAGCGTTCGCTGATGGCCGCAGGCCATCAAGAAACTCCATTCCTTGGCCGCATAAGCCAGGCCCCTGCGGCGGGCTAGGTGGTCCACACCAACCCGGGCAAGCACCACATATTCATGCATATTATCGAGGAGGGCACCGTTCTGTAGAAGCCGCAGCCACAGGTCATAGTCTTCGAACCCTGGCCGATCCCGATAGCCCCCAGCCGCCAGCACCGGCGCGCGCCGGAGGATCACAGCTGGATGGTTGAGCGGATTGCGCCAGCGGCTGCGGCGTCGTAGTGCCGCAACACCCACCGGCACCGACCGGATCCTGCATGGAGCCTGGGGATCCTGATCGAACTCCAAAATCCCGGCGCTCAGAGCCGCCAGCTGGGGCCGCTCCACCATCGCCTCCACCTGGAGGGCGCAGCGTTCTGGCAAACACAGGTCGTCGGCGTCGGCCCGCACCACTAGCTCATGGCGGCAGGCAAGCAAACCGCGCTGAAGCACCGGCCCAACCCCCTCGCCCCCGGGACCGAGAACCTTCTTTAAAGGCAGACCGCTCGCGCCAAGCACATCCTCCAGGGCGGCCGGCGGTGCGCCATCACAGCTCACCACCACCTGGTCACAGGGCAAAGTCTGCTCCGCCAGGCAGCCCAGAGCTATTGCCACCTGAGACGGAGGTTCCCAAGGCGCCAGAGGCAAAAGCACGCTGTAGCCGGGCATGCGGTCCATCAATAGGCTCCTGGTAACGGAGCGACCAGAGCCCGGCAAATAGCTTGCAGATTGGCGCAACGACGATTTTCGCATAACAACCATAACCATGGCTTGAAACACATTTTCAACCCTTCCTTGATCTTCAGATCCAGAGGCACATAGGGCTGCCGGCAAAGCCAACGCAGGTTACGAAGACTGTAGTAATGACGCTCAGGACTGTAAAGCTGCAGGCCCAACCGCCGGCAGAGTGGATTTGGATGCATCTCGCCAAACTGCTGCCGCAGGTACACAGCGGCATGCTGGGCCAGCTCAAAGCCGCGGGCTTGGGCCCGGAAGCACCAAGCATGGTCGACGAAATCGATGCAAAGATCCTCGTGGAAAGCACCAAGAACCGGCCAGTCGCCACTGCGAAAGGTAGTGCCGGAACTAATGAGCAGACGCGTGGCCTCCAGATCACCGACGCTGGCTCTCCAGCGGCCGTGACGCCGACTTCTCTGCGCATCCCAGATGAAGGGCCCCAGCACCAGACGGCGCTGGGGCTCCCGTTCGAGTGGCTGCCGCAGCTGAGTAATTTGCTCTGCAGAGATGCGGCTGTCCTGATCCAGCAGAGTGAGGAAGCAAGCGCCCGCCTGGCGCGCCCAGTCGATGCCTCGGTTCAAGCCGCCGGCAATTCCTCCTCGATTGCCGTTAGCCAGCCACTGGCCTCCAACAGCGAGGGCCTCCTTTACATGGGCAGGCAGTGCTCCGGGGTTATTGTCAACGAGAACCACAAGCAGGCCGGCGGCCACCAGCTCATGGAAATAGGCCGACAAATCGAGGGAAAAACAATCTTTCCCGTAGAGGGGAATCACCACCGCATGCAGGAACTTCTCAGTCTGCGTCATACAACTGCTCCAAACTGAGACCGGCTCGATATCGAACCGTCTTGCAACAGCCAAAGTGGACCAAGAAGGAATCCAACTTGGCCTCAAAGCCCTCAGTGAAGATATAGCGCAGCCGCAAACCCCAATCCTCGCTGATCCGGGCCGAGCCAATCGCATAACAGCGATCATGGCTCGTTCTGTCCTTCACTGGTAAAGTAGTTGGCATGGCGTCGGCATCTCTGTTGAAGAGATTAGCGGGAATGCCTTCTTAGCCCATTTAACCCTCTCTAGGACAAAAGAGGCAAACCTCACCAGCAGCAACCCATGGGCGTGAGCAAGGCCTCGACTAATTTCATGCGGGCCAGCAGACTCATTCCTTATTTTAGGAGCGCACAAAGTGCACATTTTGCTACCGTTGAATTTGGCCCTGCTCCTGCTCTCGACAAAAGTCGCAATTGCTTGTAACAAGCGACTGAGAGAGCGGGAGAATCCAACGGTGGTTGACATAATGGATAACCTTAAGACCCAAGGGGATGCTCCAACTCTGAACATTAAGACGGTGGGCCAATCAGTCTGCTCTCACCCTAGACAACATTAGCGAGCCAATGCTGCTATCTGAGGCCCAAGCGGGTTAACCTCCTAGCCAATTAAAACTCCGCCAAAAGCCGCCTGGCTTTGGGTAAATGCAAAAAGCAAAGTGTTAACCAAGGCAAAATCATGTCCTCACCCCCCCAGCACCCCCATCAAACTCCCCATCTCCAACGCCTGCATCGCGTAGCTCCAACCCAGATTGCTCTTGATCCCCGCCCGCTCCAAGGCCTGCTGCAGGGTGTCGGTGGTGAGCACGCCGAAGATCACCGGGATGCCGGTGTCGCGGGCCACGGCGGAGACGCCCTTGCCCACCTCGGCCACCACCACGTCGAAATGGGGGGTGTCGCCGCGGATCACGGCCCCCAGGGTAATCACCACCTGGTAGCGGCCGCTGGCGGCGAGGCGTTGGGCCACCAGGGGGATCTCAAAACTGCCGGGCACCCAGGCCACATCCAGCTGGCTGCTGGTGGGGGC
>Ga0209401_1001365_pt1 | contig 16181 bp, 27 predicted proteins | sample M_140807_MF_Meta_FD_187318 | JGI IMG/M metagenome (GOLD analysis project Ga0209401, IMG submission 187318) | Freshwater microbial communities from Lake Montjoie, Canada to study carbon cycling - M_140807_MF_MetaG (SPAdes) (version 2) | ecosystem: Environmental > Aquatic > Freshwater > Lake...
CGGCGGGCTACTATCACGCGCCGTCCTATAATAAAATCAGGCAGGTCCTAGGACCTGCCTGATAGTAGCTCAGCCCTCGCTGGCCACTTCCCTTTTCCCCTCCCTCCGCGCCTTCCGGGGGTCTCGGCTCTTCTTGCCCCAGGTCTTGGAGCGAAGCCGGATTCCCTCCCGGAAGGCGTCATGGACGAACTTGGCTGGGCGGTGGTTCATTGCTTGGTTTCCTTTGCGTAGCAGTCCCATCCGCGCTCTTCGGCCATTTCTCGGAGAGTTCGATAGGTTTTCTTTGTGTACCTGCAGACCAATCGCCTCGCTTCGTCGCGCTCACGCAACGCATCAACGAGTTGATTGTTGAGGTTCCTGATCGTTTCGTTCAGGTACTCGCGCTCGTCTCGCTCAATGCGGAGGCGTTGGATTTCGGTTTCGGTGTTCATTCTTCTTCCTCCTGCATCTTGAAGAGCAGCAGTTCGGTTTCGGAAATTATTTCCGAAAGTTTATTGTCCAGTCTGTCGATCTCGGCGTGCATCTGGCGGATCTCGTTAGAGAGGCCCCACATGCGTTTAGTGTGTGCCAAGAGAGTTTCGACACGCTTGGCCGTTTTGGTGTTGGTAGTGGTCATGGCGGTATTGTACCTCGGTGAGGGGTGAAAGTCAAGGGGGTCGGGCGGATTATTCCGCCTTCCCCCGAACGATGATCCACAACAGAGCCTGCAGCGTGGCGGGTGCCATGCAGACGGCGCCCGTTCCGGCGAGTGTGCGGATCGCGTCCGCAATGGCCCGGTACTCGGTCGCGTTGGGCGCATCCTTGCCCAGTCCGGCAGCGCGGCACATCCACACATCCACCACCACCGCGTCCCGATCCCCGGCGATGGCACGGGCAAACGCGTTCGTCTTGGGGCCGCGAAGGCCGTTGAAGCCCTGCCGGACGCATCGGTCGGCAGCGTCCACGTGGGAGCGCAGACCCTTCGGCGTGATGCCCTGCGCGTACTGGGTGGCCTTCGCCTTGTTGTGCTGCCAAGTGACGCGGGGCGAGAACGCGGAGACAACGGACGCGGACACTTCCATGCTCCACTCCGGGCGCAGGACGCGGAGCGATTCCGCGAAGTCTCCGGCCTCGGCGTACCACTTCTGCGCGGCGGCGTAGTCGAAGAGGGTAGCCGATGCGAGGTGGCCGATGAAGGCTTCGATGGCGTTGGTGCGGACGGATTCGTAACGGTTGGTGCGGGTGGTGCTCATGGAAGTATTGTACCCTATAGGGGGGAGTGTGTGGGGAATAGGTGCCCGGAAATTATAAATTCTTTCGCGTCCTATAACGCATCCAGGGCCGGCTACTATCAGGCGCAGACCATCCAATCCTCACAAATGCGCGCATTTGTGATAGTAGCTGCCCCCAAACAACCTAGCCCCGAACGAATCGGGGCAGGGACGAATCCTCTTCGGTTGAAACGAGCACCACCTCGTTAGTTCGTGGCTCGGTACTCCCGATCCATCCACCGGAAGAATGTCCAGAGGAAGATGGACAGAGGGCAAGCGAGCGCGGCGATGACTGCTCCGATGTAGTCGCCGTCCATGGCAACCCGTACTGCCCCGTAGATGGCAAGGATCGCGTTGAGGGGAAGGACGATGCAGAGGATGCGGATGATGGTGTTCACTTGGTGGTATCCTTGTGGGCTTCGTAAACTTCGATGGCCATCTGAATGGCGGGGAGAGCGCAGACGACGATGACGGTGCCGAAGAAGAGGATGAAGATTGTGAAGGCGAGGATGGGTTCGATGGTGCTCATGGGTGTAGTATACCCGATAGGGGGGAGTGTGTGGGAAAGTATTCCCGAAAGTTTAGTGGTTATTCTCCACGCAGTCCGCGTCGATTCCGCAGACTTCCACCTGCGACACGCGGAAGGAACGCAGTCCGCCGCTCATGTAGTCGAAGTAGACGATGTTGTAGTTTGCGAGATCGGCGGACTCGGATTCGCGGATGGAGCGGATATCAGACTCCGTACCGTACTTGCCCACGAGCGTGGGGTTACGGGTGCAGACTCGGCTGGTGCGCGTACCGTCATTCTTCAGGTACTGGACACGCACCCACCCGGAGTCAAGCGCGGTGTAGAGGAACGCAGCGCGATCCAGGTGGAGGGTACGGGCGGGGAGGGGGAGGACGATGAGGTTACGGGTGGAGGTGGTGCTCATGCGTACATTGTATCACATGATAGGGAGTGTGTGTAGAATTGGCAGCAAATATTTCGGTGGAAAGTTTGGAGGTATTTAAACACACACTCCCCCCAAGTGTGATACAATACTTACATGAGCACCCCCACTACCAACCACGAACACGAACACTTCCCCTGCGACTGCCACCGCCCCGAACACGCCTACACGGACAGCCTCTGCCCGATGTGCGAGGACGCGAAGCGCGAGATGGAGCGCGAGGAGCAGGTGGCCGCGTTCAACCGTCAGTACGAGGCGCAGGATGACGCGGAGCGCAAGGCCAATAACGATGCGTTCAGCGATGCGGCTAGCCGAATGAGCCGCGAGGACTGGGACGCCGATAACGACTGGCTGGCCAGCGCAGGATGGGGGGAAATGTAACCCCTATGGGAAGCCCGTGACCTGCAATGCCCAGTCAAACACGCCGGCCCCGAACCCAATGCCCCCTACCCGTTACACGGGTCGAATGATGGGGCGGGAGAGGGCCGGCGATGTTATTAGAAGAAATATTGTGGGGATTTAAACACACACTCGCCTGTGTGTGTTACAATATTCGCATGAGCACCACTCAGAACAACACGGCTGAAACCTCTCGCCCCTGCTGCTGCGTCTGCGGCGCTGATCACGTGGACGATAACGTTCGCGCTACCGAGTATGGTACGCTGTGCGTCATGTGCGTGGACGATGTGCGCGCAGACATGGCATGGGACGCGCATGAGCGCGCCATGGGCTACGAAGGCGACGACGACCCATACTGGGAGGGCTAACCTCTCAGCCCCTCAGATGCCCGGCGCGAAGCGCCGGGCATCTTTGTTATTAGGGGGGGGATGCGTCCGAGTACTGATTTGGGTCCCATACGCCGGGGGGTTATCGGACGGGCTAGCCCCACCGACCCCTTATAATTTTCTCTAATATTCTCAAAAAAACTTTTTGGCCCCCTAAGCCTCTCAAAAGTCCATTTATAAAACGACCCCCTTTTTCAAAATACATGGGATGCCATAAAAAAAATTTGGGCCCCTGAAAGGAGCCCAAAAGTTTATGATAAAATTTTTAAGTTATTTTAGTAAGAACTATTTTCAGATTTTTTTGTCTCTCCCAGACCTTTTACTTTACTGGGGCCTATTACTGCACCTTTTCCAAGTTTCATTGCTCTGGGATCAGAATTTTTTGTCTCATCTTCATTATTATCTTCCTCAGAAGAAGGCAATACCTTACCTTGTTCTTCTTCTTCTTCAAATTTCATTTCTTGACCTTCACTTATAATTTTTTCAAGATAATTAATTTTCTGTTGAAGATTTTCACAAAGGTTTTTGTAATAGTTTGTTAGGTAATTCATGGTTTTATTTCTTCTCTTATTTATTAATTTCGTTTAATTGGTTTAACTTTGCTGGAATCGACTCGTAATGTGCTGGGACTATCGCCACCTTGATCATTAAAAGCCTTGAAAAGAGGATTGTCTGGAGATTTTCTTCCTTTCATAAAATCTTCGACATGATCTGCAACATCATGATAATGTATATCAGCAAAGGCATGTATTGGTATGATAACTTCCGGTCCTCTGCTTCCATCTGGTCTAACATGTCTTCCAGAAATTTTTATATCGCTTGGATCGAAATGTGTTTTACCAAATTCAAATGGTGCATCTATATCTAAAATTTCAAAAGGAAGATGCTGTGGTTTCTTTTTTATTCTTTCTTCAAGTAAAGTTACTTTCTCTTGAAGACTTTCGCAAAGATTCTTGTAATATTTTGTTAGGTAGTCCATAAAATTATTTATATAATTATTAAAATTTATTGGTATCCATTGTACCCATACTAGCTTTTGTAATTATTCTGCCAGTTGGTTGACCATATAAATTAATTTCTGATTGTGCAGAATCTTTTAATTTTGCAGTTTCATATGCTGCTTTGATGCCTTCTTTAGTATTTGGATCAGGTCCATCTTCATCATCAAGAAGCATAGAATACATATCATTTAATTTTTCTTTTATTTTTTCTTCTTCTTTATCTGATATTTTATCATAATTTCTCATATCATAAGGATCTCCTGGATCACGTTTATTATGACTAGTATCAATTTCATTTAATAATTTTTGAAGATTGTTTACTTGTTCTTGAAGTGTTTCACAACGATTTTTGTAATAGTTTATTAGGTATGTCATAGTATTGTTGTATAATCTCTGTGAGGTCTGCCTTTTGATGAAATAAACCTGTCTACATGCTCAGGTTCCATGAGTTCGTGTGATACGCTTTTTGCGGTTGCATGTACACTTCTTGGATCAGCGATGTCGATTCGATATGTTGCATCTGGAATTCTGTTTGCATGACGACGAACGGTTTCGTGAACCTGACGAGTGTTTCCTTCAAAGTTTACGTCCTTGCCGTCAGCATAACTTCTAACCCATCCAGCATCAAAAAGAAATTTGAGTGGATGTCCTTCGATGGTACCAACAGTATCTTTGACATCTTGCAAATTTGCCTTTAAAATTTTGGGATCAATTCCAAATTTTTTATGATTTTTTATGAAGTAAGTTTGATGACTGAAATCATCTTCATCAAATGCCAATACCTTTCCAGTCTCTGGATGATACCACGAAGATCCCTGTACCTCTGAGATATGGGGGTCTGAAGGCTTGGCTTTGGCTTCTGTGAGAAATTCGATGAAAGATAGCATAAGAATATTTATCAAAACCGAAAAAATGGAGGGGTGGCGAGTGGCCTAAATAGTCTTTTAAGGAGATACTATGCTAGATAAGATTAAGAATTTTGTGAAGTCTGTTTCGTCCACCACTTGGATCGTCGTTGCTGTAGGTGTATTGGCTGTAGTCGTTTTGACCCTAGCAAGCCGCACCAAGGCTCCCGAGGCTGGTCCTGCAGCCGTAGAGGCTCCTGCTGCCAAGTGAGCCTATAAGTCACTATAGAACAAAAAGGGATCCAAGAAATTGGATCTCTTCTTATTTTGAATTTTCTTTAATTTATCTAGTTTTAAATTTGGTGGACAACAATGTTTCCATGTATGTGTTGTCTACGGCTGATTTGGAATTTGGAAGTCTTCCGAATCTTCTTACAAACTCTTCTTGTGCAGCTTTTTGTGATGCATTTGTTTTTACGCTTTGAGCATATCGTGCTCTTGCCGCTGAATCATTTTCCAATGCCTGACCTTCCATACTTGATCCCTTGGAAGATTGTTCTCCTGCCATTGCAAGAGGCATTGATGCTGTTCTTGCATTGCGATCTTGATATGCTTTAAAGGCAGAATCAAAAGATGAAACTTTTTCCTTAGATGCTACTGGTGCTGGTGGGGTTGCAGGTGCTTTAGAAACTCTTCTACCCATTCTATTTGCATACATCTGAGCAAGTTTTCTTGCATTTTCTAATTCTGCTGAAGAGGATTGTTTATCTGTATCTTCATTATCAGGAAAATCTGCAAGATCCATTGGTTGGTTCATTCCACCAGTGGATATGGTTTCTGATGATTTAGATGAGGAACTATTTCCGTTATTATTATATTTAAATAATATGTCACTAAGTTGTTGTGACATTGCACCTGCATCCTGTGTATTCAATAAATTGTTTAACATTTTTGCTTGACGATTGAGTCTTGCAGTTTCTTCTGGAGTTTGACCAGAATTGTCTTCACTGAATCTATAAGTTCTTTCACCACCAATACCCAAGAAGCCACCTTTCTTTCCTTCACGGCCTCCAAAGAATTTATTTGCTTCATCATTTTTAAGGGCCGACTGTGCCATTGCAAGTTGTTCTTGTGGAGACATTTTCTCCCATTCTTCAGATTCTGGAACAACATATTTTGTTGGACTTTTTTGAGTTAATCCCATTTCAGGAATTTTAACTTCTTCGGCTTTTGCTGCTTCTGGCTGTTTAGAATATTTTCTACCAAATACATCTCCACCAGTCATTCTAGCAGTATAGAGATTTGCAAGTTGTTTTGCACTCTCTGTTGCTCCAGTTTGAACGGGAGCCTGTGCAGCAGGTTTACTATAGGCTGAATCTTCTTGACCTTCTGGATAGATTGGGAACTGGCCGTATTCTCCATCCATTCCTAAACCTCTTTCTTCTTTTGGAGCAGGTGTGGTTTTTGGTGCGGTAGCTGGTGCAGCAGATGGAGTAGAAACTCTTGCAGGAGCAGATGAAGGTGCAGATTCTGGTTTAGCTGCCTTTGCTTGATTTTGCAAGCCTACAACATATTCTTTGGCTTTATTATAAGCATCAACTCCTCTTTGAGCAACTTGATTTGATGTCATGGATGTGTCCATTGGTTTTCCGGCATCACCACCCAATGTGTCAATCACTCCACGGCGCATTGCTTCAATTTTACGAGGATCTTCTCCAAGTTTCTGGGCATATCTTTCAACCCAGTCACCAGCAACGCGATCAGTTTTATAATCTGATGATTGTTTGATAGATGGATCTAACTCTACCTTAGCACTTGCACCTTGTCTTCTGGCTAGTTCTGCTTGAGCATCTCTATATGCTTGATTTTGCTTATCATCTGGAATTGCTGGACCAAATGCATTTGATCTCTTATTTTGTTTCATTTGATCACGAAGTTGTTCATCACTAAAAGTTTGCTGGCCTTGGCCAGTACCACTAAAGGTTGATGCAGGAGCATCTTCATTTAATAAATTTTGAAGAATATTAATTTTGCTTTGATATTGTTCGCACAAATTTTTATAGTGGTTAGTTAGATAATTCATAAAATTATTTATATACATAAATATCTTTATGGACCATATCACTAAATTATACCAGAATCGTGCCAAAGTTTTACAAGAAGAAGTCAATCGTCTTGAAGGATTGTTAGAGGCTATGGTCGTTGCTCCTCCAATAAGAATGAGTCAGGGTGTAAAAAATGAGGCTGCTTCAAATGCAAAAGCAGATGCACAAGCACAAGCAGCCGCCAAAGCAGCTGCAGATGTAGAAATTAAAAAAACTGAAGAAGCTAGAAAAGATATTGAAGAAAGACCAATTTTAGGTCGTATTGCTCAAACACATGATGATCTTGTAAATGGAGTTTACCGTGGAGTTGCTAATATAAAAAATAGTCCATACTCTGACATAGTAAAAAAACTTGGATTGGGGGCGGGAATATATGGTCTTTTAACTCCACGATGGTCTATAAATCCAAAAAATGCAGGAAAAATGACTAGTATATTTGCATCTCAAGCAGTTGATCAACTTACTGGTGAACCAATACAAGGAATATTTAAAAAGAAACCAGAATTTGCTGGCAGAGGTTGGTTAGCGCGCGCAATAAATGATAGAAGAAATACAAACAGACTAGAAAATATAGTTCAACAAACAGCTGCTGCAGAAGCTGCAGAAGCGGCAAAAAAAGCAGCAGAGGAAACTGCTGCAAATCAAACTAAAGAAGCAGAAAGACTCCTAAGAGTAGAAAAACAAAAACAAACAATATTGAGAATGGCTGCTGCTATGAAAGAAGGCGAAATAGATCCACAACACGGCCTTTTAAGAAGAGGTGATACACCAACAGGACGCGTTACATCTTTCCAACCCGGAGGAAGAGCAAAAATAGCTGATTATTTTCAAAGTATTGGCGAACCAATGGAACAGGAATCAATTGATTTGTTGGCGCCCAAAGCAAATGAACCTCATAAGTATTTAAGATCAATCGGAGCAATAACTCCAGAAGATATTGCCGCAGCCGGACAGGGTGTAAATGATTTAGCAATGACTGGTAAAGAAGTTGGAAGAAGAACTGCTCAACTTGCAAGAGGTGCAATACGTGCTGCTGGCAAAGGTCTAAACATGTTAGATCCATTGTCATTGGGGGCCGAAGGAATTGTTCCTATTGCAGCAGGTGCTGCTGAAGTTGCAGGAGGATTGGCAATGGCTCCATTAGCAATAGGTGCATTCACTTCAGAAGCCGGTAAAGGGTCCGATATAGTTGCACCGACTGAATATGAAATAAAAGCCAAAGAAGACTGGGCAAAAGAACAAGAAGAACAAAGAAAACAACAAGGTTTGGCTCCAGTAGATTCAATTACTTCTCCAACATCCGCTGTTGATGCTGCATCATTGGGTGCAGTTACAGTATCTCAACAAGATAGAGCGAAGTTGGAAAGACAAGCAATGGGTGCAAAAACTTCTACACCAAATTTAGATAGAATTCAAAAACAACGACAAATAATGCAAACGCTTCAATCTGGACCAAGTTTCTTTAGGCCATAAAATGAAAAGACTAGAAGATACAGTAAAACAAGTATTGAACGAGAATGCTAATAAACCTTCTCCTCTTGCAGAGATTTATAAGAGATCGGCAGAGAGAGTAAAGTTCTTAGATCCTGCTGCACAGACTGCTGATACCATTGCAGCCAAGTATGGTAATATGTTTAAAAAGAAATCTAAGGGTACTTAAGGTTACTCTATAGTATCTTTAGATATACTTCTGTAGTATTTTTTTATAATTTATCTATAGTAACTTTAAAGTTTCTGTAAGTATATCATCTACTTCAAGACCGTCAAGTAACAATAAATACTTTTGGCGATGATTAACAAAACCGAGAACAAAATTGGAACTTTTTTGACTTTGACTTATAACAGTAAGAACGAGGACAAAATGATTTCAGATTACATTGCTGAAATTCAAAAATTGAAGAAGTATCCATTTAGCAATGTATTCATAAAAATTCCAATATATGTTCTTGAGAAGTTTTTGAATAAAACCAAAGAACGTGATTTAATCTATAAAGAGCTTCAATTAAAAGATAAAATTGCACTAATACATTACTAATGCCAATACAAAAACGAACAACTGGTGCTGATAATCAACTATATTCAAACTATAACATTGAACCTTCACGTTTAAATCAAGTTGAATATAATCAAGAAGATCAACAAAAAAATCTCATGGCTTCTATTAAAGAAGCCATGAAAAATGATTTATTTGTTAGTAAATTTAATCTTGGTGAAAAACAAAAATACAATGGTTCTGATGAACAACTTCAGACATATGAAAATCTTGAAGATTCAGATCCTACCTATGCAAGGTATATTGTATCGCAATATGGCTCTTATCAAAATTTTTTGTTTGTAAACCAAATTCAAAAAAACTTTGATAGTGTATTTGATCCAAGATATGATATCAAAACAGATGTTACTGTTTACACAAAAGAAAAAACATATAAAAGTGATCATATTTCACCAAATGAAATAATTATGGAAGGTTTGAGTGGAATTTGCACAATTGATTATTTGAAGAAAAATGGAAACAGTGATAGATTTATTGGTACTTTGAACAAAAATATTATTGATTCCAACAAATCTTCCGAAAGAGTTCAATTTTTTAGTCCTTTAAAAGGCAATAGAATTGTAATGTGGAATTTAATTAAAAAAGATTGGTCTTCATTTTTTGTAAGTGGTTTAATTCGATTTGTCCGTGATGATACAATTGGAATTGAATAAATAATATTGATGTCGAATGATTCCAAAAGTTTTGATCATTTACATGCAATCCTTTTCCGAGAAGCGAAGATTATTCTTTCGAAATATGAAGATTATCTTCGGGATAAAATTACATCTAAAGAATTAGCAAATAAAATGTTAAGTCTCCGGGATGCAGTAAAAAGAATAGAAGAGTCAAAATAATTATTGACCAATAGTCATACTGTGTTATTATTGTTGGTCATGATTGTAAACTATGAACCAAAACTAGATTATTCAGACGCACTTATTGTACCAAGACTTTCAGATGTTAAGTCTCGCAAAGATGTAAATCTTGAAGTTGGTACTACTTTTAATTGTGGATCTTCTTGGAATGGTATTCCAGTAATGGCAGCAAACATGTCCACTGTTGGAACACATCAGATGGCTCTTGTATTGTCAGATTACAAGATGATTACTTGTTTGAAGAAGGGTGGTGAATATTATGTTACTTTTGCCACTAGTTATCCAGACAAAGAAAAATATGTGTCATTGACTTTGGGTTTGGATCCCGAAAGTAAATTGTTTGTTGATAGTGCAAATATCAATGATCCAACTTTTGTTTGTGTTGATGTTGCAAATGGTTATATGAGAGAATTTCATAACTTTGTAAAGAAAGTGAGACAGAAATGGCCGAAGTCAATATTGATTGCAGGGAATATAGTAACCCCAGAGGGGGTCGTGGCATTGTCAGATGCTGGAGCCGACCTAGTAAAAGTGGGAATCGGATCGGGATCGATGTGCCTGACACGCAGAGTAGCAGGAGTGGGATATCCCCAACTCTCAGCGGTCATAGAGTGTGTGGAAACCGCAACAGCGTTAGGTATTGGGATCGTATCTGATGGCGGAATTGTACATCCCGGTGATTTTGCTAAGTCTTTTGTGGCTGGGGCTGCATTTGTTATGGCTGGAGGTGCTTTTGCAGGCCATGACGAGTGTGGTGGAGAAATTCGTCACTCCAATAATAATGCATCACTCACGATGCTTCATTATGGTATGTCCAGCAAAACCGCAAATGAAAAATATAATGGCGGACTTAAGGATTACCGTGCTTCCGAGGGCCGCACTGTGGAAGTACCTTATCGTGGATCTGTACATCACACCGTTCAAGAAATTCTTGGTGGATTGCGCTCTGCTTGTTCGTATGTTGGTGCTTTTAACTTGCCTGACTTGTATTCGCGTGGTACAATGGTTAAGGTCAATCGTACTATAAACAATATTTTTGAGAATCACGAAATATGAACATTTTTGTTTTGGACAATGATGCCGCTACTTCTGCTCGTATGATGTGCGACAAGCACGTTGTAAAAATGATTCTTGAATCTTGCCAGTTGCTTTCAACTGCCCATCATGTTTTGGATGGTGATCCCTTAGAAGTTAACACTGGCAAACGTAGATACACCACTCATGTTTGCACAAAGAAGAATATTTGCAAGGCTGCAATGATTAATCATCCATGCAATATTTGGACCCGTACTACTTCAGAAAATTATCTTTGGCTTTGGAAACATGCATATGCTCTGTGCAAGGAATACACTCGGCGGTACAGCAAAGTTCATTCAATGGAATCTATGTTGTTGAATGAATTGTATGACTGCCCTGTTAATTTGCCCAAAGGTAAGCTGACTACTTTTGTTCAGGCAATGCCAGAACAATATAAGAATGAAAATGCAGTAGTTGCTTATCGCAGTTATTATATTAACGAGAAGGCAGCGTTTGCGAAGTGGAAGGCGACTGAGGTGCCTGATTGGTTTGAAGAGAAGATTGCTGACGTTTCTTCTGACGTTCTGGTTCCGTTTTGATTGCATCTGCAAGTTTTTGCATTCTTGGTGCAATACCAGTTTTGTCTCTTACAGATTCTCTATAATCTTTAGCATTTAAATATTCTGTTGCTGCACCAGAAAAGTCTCCTGCGCTTAATTTTTTAATAGCGCTAGGAGATTTTCCTAACATACCTCTAAAATGTTCAGAGGTAAGTTGGGCTTGTAGTTCTGGAGAATATTCACCAAATTTAGGAACTAATTTTTTAACTTGAGGTAAGCGATCATTTACATCTCTTTCAAGTAATTTATCTGCTTGTTCTGGTGTAAGTTTTCCTTTGCCACTTAAAATATCAGGACTGATATTTAATTCAGAAAATATCTTTGAAGATTTTGGAGTAACTAAATGTCCATGACCAATTGTTGATAAACCTTTGTTATCTTTATAGATAGAAAGAATTTTTTGTTCATTACCTGCAGATTCATATTCTTTTATTACTTTGCAAATACCATTAATATCACATTGCATTTGTTCAGAGCCTTCAATTAAAAATTGTTGAAATGATTTCATATTATTGTTACTTGCTATTGTTAAAATACCTGCTATAATAAAACCCTGTAAAGGAAACATATGAACGTAAAACTATTTAGACTAAACTCCGGTGAAGAAATTCTCGCACGATTTGAAGATCAAGGTGATTCTTGGCTTCTCAAAGATCCAGCTATTCTTATTCCAGTAGGCGAAGGCAATATTGGTTTGATGCCTTGGCTTATGTACAGCAAGGCTTCTAAGGGTATAACTATTCCCAAGACCTTTATTGCTTTTACTGTTGAGCCTCTTGATGAACTCAAGACTCAGTATGATTCCAGTCTCAATAAAGGACTCGTTACTCCGTCCAAGGCCGTTGATAAGACGGGTGGACTGAAGCTGACGTTGTAAAATATGAATATAGATCATGTGATTGAAAATTATCTTCCGATTGCCAAGCCACTGTCGATGGCAATGGAAAGACAAAAGAAACACATATCTTTGATCATCTATAAGCGCAAGATTATCGCGGTGGGTCAAAATGTTTTTAAGACCCACCCCGATACTGTGCGTTTGGGATATCGTTGTGCAGATATGCATTCTGAATTGGATGCATACAGAAAAGTTCCAAAGAGTCTACGAGGAGAAAAGTTGGTTTTGTTGAATTTTAGATTCAATAGATTTGGAGATTTTAGAAATTCTAAGCCATGCCCTGTATGTGATAAATGGTGTGGAGAAATATTTCATCAAATCTATTATACTAATAATGATGGTATAGTTTGTAACAAATGAGGTAATATGGGCGCAAAAGAAACAATGAATTCATTTTTTAATTCTATAAATTCTGAAACAAATCCAGTGTTTATTAATGAATCATTTACTAAAAAACAAGTAAATGATTCATTTTATTTACATGTTCAAAGATTAACAGATGATTTTATTAATACAAAAAATGTAATTAATGATGTAATATATCAATTAAATGAAGTTAAAGAAACTGATAAAAATAATAATAAACAAATTCAAGAATTAATAACAGAAATTAATAAAATTAATGAAAATATTAAAATATTGGAAAATAGTTTAACTATAGTTAATAATGAGTTAAATCAATCTTTTTTTGACAAACTTAAAAAGTTATTTAAATTATCTAAATAATTATAAGGAATCATATGGGCGTAAAAAATACAATGAATAACTTTTTTACTTCGATGACTAGTCAAATAGTATCGGGGTCTGGTCAAAAAAATATTACCACACCAATGGGACCCTTTAGTTGGGACGACAACCTACAAATGTGGGTCAACACCAATAATGGTATGGTAATGTCAAACATAGTATTTCAAGACCAATTTGCTATGATGGATTACGACGTTACTAATGAAACTGGAGTTGCAAATCTTTATGCTGCCCTTACTCTTTCTCCAACAACTTGGGGAAATTTAAGTTCTCCACAAATTACGAGTACTGGAAATAAATTTGCTTCATCATCTGGACCAGTGGTATTGCCTAGTTCCGCTACTAATAGAGTTCAATTTATTTTTGCAGAAAGTACTCCTACAATTACGATATCTATAACATCTACAATTACTGGAACCGGAACTGCTCCCAATCTTTTATATGCTAAAAATAATATTTTAGGTGGTGTTGTAGGATTAACTACATACAGTACACCATTTACAATTACTGCCAATGATACTTTGGCTGTGGGTATTGCACCCGCTGCAACATCATCTGGTACTGGATCATTGATTGTTACTAATATTACAACTGGAACAGTTTTAGGCACAATTACAGTCGATTACGCAGTTGCTTAATCAACTAAATATTTTTATGGCACGAGGTAAAATTCAAAATAAAAAGAAAAAACCAAATGAATGTGCCAGTTATTATTTTGTGGCTCATTTAGATTCTACAGGAGAGGTGACCCCTCTCCTTCTAACCGACCCTGAATATCGTAAGGCACAGAAAAGAGCTGAACGAAATCCAGAAGATGTACCAGAAGATTTTATAACTTTTTCACAAGAACACAAACACAGGAAATATTAATGTCTTGCATTAAAACTATTTTAAATTTTGAAAACGAAATTAGACTTCATCACTGGGGTACTAAATCCTATGCCGCACACAAAGCACTAGGAAAGGCATATGAAGCCATTGATGGTCTTTTAGATACCTTTGCCGAGACCTATATGGGTGCTCTGGGCAAGGAAGAACTGAAACAAATCAGCGAGCTTCAACTCAATGGTCCGTATCGCACCACTGCAAATCAAGTATTGAATTCTTTTGAAGATTATTTGATGAATGAACTTCCAAAAGAAATAGATGAGTCTCAGACAGAACTGTTAAATATACGAGACGAGATGCTTGGAGTGGTACAACAAACCAAGTATCTTCTAACGTTAAGTTAAGGAGTTACAAATGAAAATCCCAGAGCTAGTTTACGAAATTCGCAACTTGGCTCGCAAAGAAGAAGATCCCGTCAAAAAGGATCTTTTTTATCAATGCGCCAAATCACTGGAAATTCTTGGCAATCTTGCAAAGATATCCGACCTTGCTGTCGCAGAACATAATGCTGCTGAAAATCCAGCAGTAAATGAAGACGACAACATCAAGTGGAATATTGATGATGTAACCTTAAAAATGCTTGAAGAGTACATAGATGCCCTGGTGCACTATGGATTTATGGATAAAAATGATCGTTGGCCATATGGCGAACAACCATTTACAAAATTTGTATCAAAATATCTAAAATCTCAAATTGTAAACGATTCTAACACCGAATAAACCTTCGGTGGGATTGTTTTATGACTCAAAACAGCCATATTTGATGGCATAATCTTCAAAACATACTTGCTATAGTATGGATTTCGCTTGTATGAGTGAAATTTACGAGTTTTTTCCATCAAAAAGTGACTGTAGATGTACACATGGGCTCGTTTTGCGTACATTTTGCTGTTAATCGCTAGATTGAAGTCTTTGATGATCTTCATGGCTCGTCTTTCACAGTCTCTCTCCATGGCACGTACAATAAAAAAAGCGCGTTTTACCTTTTTAAGAGGATAATTTTTGCCTTTCAACCAAGCATCCACAATATAAGATGCTTCATAGGATTTGTTATAAATTTTAGAGCTGTTTATATATTGCAAAAAATGACAATATTCATGCACCAGAACCTGCATAAATTCATTTGCTTTGCCTGCTACGGCAATAGCCTTGCCAGATTCATCAAAATAGCCAGAACAACGGAAACCATCTGTATTTACATGCTTTCCACGGCCAATAATAAGTTTCATACCGTATTGTGCGAGATGTTGCCTCACAAATTTTACGAACTGACGATTGCTCTGTCCCATAGGGCCCTCCTTCAGTCAGAATTATTTAGGGAATTGTTTGACACATGAGTTATAAGGTGTATATTATGGCAACTTCTTATAAGAAAGGAAAGTTTATGGAAATTACTACTGTTGACCGTCCGACCAAGATTCAGAGAGTGTTTGATTTTATGCGCAGCGGTACTGCATTGACCGCTGGTGAGGCTCGCAAGCGTTTCCGTGTTACCAATATGCGCGCAACGATGCATGATCTCCGTGAGGCTTTTGATCGCTTTGACATGAACTACACTGTAGTTCGTGAAACAAAGAATGGTCGTTCGTACTACCGTGTAGTCCGTAATCGGTCTCGTTAAATTTTAGTAAAGTTTGTAGCAACAAAAGCTCCTTTTGGGAGTTTTTGTTGTATTTGCGTATAAATATAATGTGAGATCTTAATATGCCTAAAAAAGCTTGTTGTTGTGGTAAAATTTCTTGTTGTGCTCCATATAATTATACAAATAATGTTGCCATGCTTGGCGATTTATTGATTGAAGAAGGTTATAAAGTCAATCCACAAACTGGTGATATAGAATTAGATCCTGTAACACATGAACCTATTTTAGATCCAAAACTTGGAGTGTATCCAATTCATCCAGATGATGAAATTATATTATTTCAACGTCCGGGTAAACCCGGTCAATATGGTGGCGGTGGAGAAGCAGATACTCCTAGCTTTCCCGGTGGGTGTAAATGTTGTTATGGTTCTACTACATTTAGGCCATTAAGAACTCAAACAATAAGACAAAAATATAAAAATATTGGGTGTGCATGGACGTGGTACCCCCCCAAATATGCAATAGATGGTAACCCAACAATACCACAATGTGTCAATTCTACTTATCGTGATCCAACGGCTCC
>Ga0209401_1001366_pt1 | contig 16168 bp, 25 predicted proteins | sample M_140807_MF_Meta_FD_187318 | JGI IMG/M metagenome (GOLD analysis project Ga0209401, IMG submission 187318) | Freshwater microbial communities from Lake Montjoie, Canada to study carbon cycling - M_140807_MF_MetaG (SPAdes) (version 2) | ecosystem: Environmental > Aquatic > Freshwater > Lake...
TGTTACTACATAAGAAGTAACTCCCATATCAACATAATTTGCCTGGCCGTCCATTTTTTGTAAAGTTGTATTGTAACCAAGTGGTAGACCGTTACCAGTTGACCATCCAGTAGTACTCATTGAAATTGTGGTTCCAACAACTCCAGTTCCAAATATACTTGCCACACCACCAGTTGGAATTACATATCTTGTTTTACATGTAACCGTATTTGAAGAAGCTGGTAAAGATGTTCCAGCTGAGTTTGTTGCTGTTGCTACTGCTATAAAAGTTGCTTCTGCGTCTGAATCTGCTTGAGTTGTTGTATATGTTGCACTTGATGTACCTGTTGCAACTGGAGATCCATTTTTGTTGATTACAATTGAATATGTGGCTCCTATAACATCATTCCAAGTTCCTTGATTTGCAGTAAGTGTTACACCAGCTGCCACTTCTCCAGTAGGTGTAAGTGTTGGGTTTGTATATACTGTTGGAATTTTATTTGCTGCATTAGGTGAATTTGACAAGCCAATCCATGGTCCTGTAAAACCTCTAGATGTTCCAGATACTACTACTCTTAGTGGACCAAAATTTGCTCCCGCTGCAATTGGAAGATATGCGCTTTGAGCTGTTGTTCCTGTGCGATATGGAGACCATCCATATTCTAGAGTCTCGTCATTAAAATATTGATATTCTACAGAATATCCAGTTTGAACAATATTGTTTAAAGTCCAACTGGTTTGTATTGCTGTTTCATATACATATGGAGATATTGCAACTGATGATGCAGTAACTATAGGTTTATTTGGAAGCAAGTCAAGAATGTCTTTTGATTGATAATATTTTGTAGTTTCAGTATCCCCAATTCCATTTGCCGCTCTGTAAGCTGCTGCCGCAGAGCTTGTATTATTATATGGGGCAACATAAATTGCTAAAGTTGTGAGACCAATTAAATTATTAACATTTATAGCACCAAAATCCCAATCAAATAAGTTATTTGTTTTTGAAGATTGTCTAACTACCGTTCTTGCAATATTGGGTCCCTGGTAAATAATTTCATATCCGTCAGCACCTTCAGATACATCCCAAAATACTCTAATTTTTCCGTTTATGTATCCGCTACCGTCTTGCTGTACAGATGCAGTTACCGTTTGTATAAATTGAGGTAACATTATGCCTGCAGATATTCCGTATGACTTTTCGCTATCGCCTGCATTATTTGTAGCAATAACTGAACATCTAATTTTGTATCCAACTAGATCTCCTGTTAAAAATAAACTATTTGTAGTTGCAGCAGAAATTGTTGACCAATTTATTTGTGAACCAGAATATATGCCTTTTTCCCATTGATATTTGTATGATGTTGGATTTCCCTCCCAAGTTCCATTTGTAGAGGTTACTGTTTGTCCAACTCCTTTAAACTCATCTGTTCTTGAATATGATAAGGTTGGATCTGTTAGCTTTTTTGGCTTTTCTAATATTTCTACCCATGATGTTCCGTTAAAAATAAATGCCTTTTTATAGTCTTGTGGGCCTGCACCCGTTACGACTTTAATTTTTTTGGACGGCAACCAAGAGGACCCGTCAAAAATTTTAAATGGCAATTACTTCTCCGTTCTTAGTATTGAATGTAAATGTCTCCTGCTACGTATGTGCCAGTTGGCGCATCAACAGAAGTTCCATACAATATTTTGTTTTGTGCATTAGGGCTGGCGGCATTTGAATATCCTCCAAGTGTTACTACGTCTCCTAGATAAACCACGTTTCCGTTAATACTGATAGAAGATCTTTCTAATTTAGTATTTGGGATTACGCCTTGTAATGCTGCGCTTGGTATTGAAGAATCGCTAAAGTTAACAGTAGCACTTGTAAACGAAACTGTTCCAGTAAATGTTGGATTGGCCTTTGGTGCAAGAGCTGAAACGTCCAAAGTTTCCCAACTAGGGCTGGAGCCATTAGTCATTAAATATTTGTTAGAATGTGATGTTTGATCTGGAAGCCCTGCAATTGCTGTTAATCCTGTTACATCCACTCCAGTAAAATCTATAGCACCAGTAAATACAGGGCTATTTAGTGGAGCCTTGAGATCTAGGGCAGTCAATGTTGCTGTTGAAATTGGCTTGTTAATATCTGAAGTGTTATCAACATTTCCTAGTCCTACGTGAGTTTTTGTAATTCCAGCAACTGTGCCTGTAAATGTTGGATTAGCTTTTGGAGCATATGTTGATGCTGCAGTTGTAGAAGATAGTTTTGTTCCAACAAGAGTAGTTAATGATGATACTGCAGATTCATCGTTTGCTAATTGTGCTGCAAGCTCACCCAAAGTATCCAATGAGGCTGGAGCTGAATTAACAAGAGATGCTACTGCTGCACTTATATCTGATGTTCTAGCAATTGTAGATGGAATTACTGATTCTAATATTTGAGATGAAGAATTAAGTCCTGCGTATCCTCCAGGGTTATTCTTATCCCCTTCAAGAACATAAGAGTCAAGTTGGTTGGCAAGTCCTGGAATTGTTACATATTGATTAGCTATTTCAGTTCTTAGATCTTCTGCTACCGTATTTGTATAAATAGTTGCTGCAGTAAACTTTGAGTTTGTTGCAGATAAAGCTCTGGCATCTGTAAAGTATTTATTTAATGTGCCTTCTGCAAGGTTATTTGTTGTTTTTCCTGTCAGGGAAACGCTTGCTGTAGCTGTAGCAATATCTGATGCAACAGCTGCTTTTGCTCTAGCGTCTGTAAAGTATTTATTAGTTCCTTCTGCAATTTGAGTTGTAGTAATAGAGTTAATTGCAATATTTCTGTCAACAATTTCATTAGAAATTGCAGTATTTATTGCATTGCTTCTATTTGAAGCCTCTTGTGCTACTGCTGTAACTATTTCTGCAGATCTTGCAATTGCCTCTTGTGTTACGAGAGAGCCTGCTATGTTTGTAGCATCTGAATAAGCTTCTGTTAAAATTCCTGCTCTAGCTGCTGCAATTGCTGATGTCGATGAAGTTCCCGCTGCTGTAATTGCTTCTGCTTTGGCTGCTGCAATTGCTGAGTTTCTTGCTACTGATTCAGCGGTGACAGCATTAGAAATTGCTGATGCATTAGCAGCAAGCGCTCTTGCATTTGTAAAGTATAAGTTAGATCCTTCTGATAAATTGCTTGTTGATTGAGTGCTAAACTTTGCATCAACTACTGCCTGTACTTCAGTATTAACTGATTGATAATCTGGCAATTGAGAAATTGGAACTTTTCCAGTTGCGCCAAGCGTTGCAACACCATTGGCTGCACCTACTTTAAATGCATAAAATGATTGCTGGTTCCATCTAGAACCATTACCTATTTTAAACTTATATGTATCGGTTTCAACACCGATTTCACCTGGAAGTAAAACTGGGTTTATTGTTGTCCAGTTTATTGATGTATCTCTTCTAAATAGAATTTTTGTTGACATTATTTATGCTCCTCCAAAATCAATAACTGTTGAGTCTTGTTCTGTTGAAGCTCCTCCTTCTAGCAATGTATTGTCTTCTTCTGGTTCTGGTATTGAATCTGGAGCGCCGCCACTAAACAAAGTTAATTGAGTATAATCTGGATCTACCAAATTGTCTTCTGGGCCTCCTCCTATTATACCTGCAACTATTGGCAAAGCCTGTTCAGGTCCTTCAGCTTCATTATAGTTTTGAAATCTAATTGGATTTCTAACGTCTACTGTATGTAGCCTTCCGTCAAATGCGTGTGTATGCTCATAAAATGGGGTTGGGTCATCGCTTGGGGGTGTAAGCTCCATCCAAACTGCTCCATTAAATATACGTAAGTTTTTAGTAATGACATTATAATAAATGTCACCCTCACGGGCATTGGCTGGGTCATCTTGTATTGTTAAAAGATTTAATGCAACCTTCATTTGACGTGACATCTATTTATCCTACTACTATTACCTTGTATTGCCCTGCTGTTGGAGCGATGGCAAAATCAATAGTTACAGCATTAACAGAAGTTATTTTTACATCTGCCTCAACTTGTGCAAATGGTGAAGCTGATTCAAATATTTGAACGGTTACATCAGTTGTTCCTAAGTTGTGTGTTACTGTATGGCTTGTTGCTGTTGCTGAAAGAGTTTCTGCATACTTTCTTGCAATTGCATGATATGCTGTTCCATTATTTGTTAGGGTCCAGCTGTCTGTTGATTCATTCCATAAAATTTCTACATCGGCTTCATTTCCACGCTCTACTCTAATTCCAGCATCGGCTACTGGAGCTCCCGTAAATGCTGAGTTAAGATTTACTTTATTATCTTGAACGTTGATTGTTGTGGTGTTAACAGAATTTACTTTACCTGTTACATTTAAATCTCCACCTACAGTCAAGTTATTTGTAATTGTTACGTCATCTGGTAAACCAATTGTAACTGCTGCATTATGTCCACTATTTGGAGATACTGTAACTTCTCCAGCTGTTCCGACTATAGTTGCTACATAATCGCCTGTTGTTTGTGTGCTAAGAGGTATAACTAAATTAGCTTCGCTGGCTGCAGTTAAACGTCCTTGCTGGTCAACAGTAAATGTTGGTACTTTTGTAATTGAGCCGTATGTGCCTGCAGTAACTGAGGTATCATTGAGCTTAATTGTTGTATATCCTGCTGGGTCATTATATGTTGAGGTTAATCCTGTTCCTCCAACAATATATTGACCAATAGCATCTTGAATAACCTCTAAAGATCCAGAAGTAGAAATCCATTCTGTACCATTCCAGAAGTACATAATATTATCGCCAGTATTGTAGTAAACTTGACCCGATACTGGACTAGTTGGTGCTGATCCTAAATTTTGAATTCTAGCATTGAGTAACTCATTTTTATTGAGATCAATACTAACTAAAAACTTTTTTGACATTGTCTTTCCCCCTTATGACAGATATGCTGTCCCTGAAAATGGCTGTGCCATAGTCAGTGTTAATTTATTTGTGTTGTTATAGTCTATACCTGTTTCAAGTATATCCCCTGCGCTTGATTTGATTGTTACGTTTGGGTGATATCCCAAGTTGTGCTCTATTGCTAAAGAATATATTCCAGATACTGGCCCAGTTAGCTGTGCCAATTCCCAGGAATAAGCTAAAGTGTTTGCTGTAAGAGTTATGACCTTGGCATTTTGCCAAGTTAGGTCAGATAGTTTTGGTCCATAGAATTTCGATAAAATTGAATCGTAGTAGAAGTCTCCTTCTAGTCCTAAGTTATTTGATGGAGCACCTGTACCACTTAAAATGGTTTTACCCCTAGGGCCTTGAGGTCCTGGGGATGAGATTATTACATCATTGATTACTTCGGTTACGACTATTGATTCTGTCATTATATGGTTACCGATCTATTGAGCGTCATAAAGCCCTCAAGGAGTTTTATTTTGTTCCCATTAGAATCGACAACCATTAAATCATAAGATGATTTAGGATAAAAGAGTTTGTTTGTTTGTGTAGGTGTCATTTTGATAGTTAACTTTCCGTTTAATTGGTCAATTACTATTCCACCAGAAGGTGATGTTAAGGTTACAGCTAATTTTGCTCCACCCTTTGTATCACGAACCTGCATCTTTGCGGATGCGCCTGTGAGATCAATTGCATTTCCATTATCGTCTTTATATTCTAGTATAAAGCTAAATGTTGCATTTTGATCTACTTCAAAGTTCTTTTGTCCTGCCATTTGCCATAGTCTCCTAAATAGGAATACTCCTGTACTAATTTTAGCACAGGAGTATTCTTAATTGACTATTTTTTAAGCTTTATTAGTAAACCCAAAACTCTTATCATTTGGGTTGAGAGCCTTCAAGATTACGGGTGCAACGGCTGCGATGCCACCAAGTAGTAAATCTTTAGGATTTGTATTGCCTGTCATGTATAAGGCTAGCGCTGCTGAAAGAAATGCTCTTCCGTAGCTTGCTAACGCTGCTAGAATCTGTTCTTGCATTGTTACCTTTCCATCTTTGTTTAAATCTGCTTTTGCAAATTTAGCCATATTGTCATCTCCTCGTGGGCGGGGTGCCCATGAATTTTGGTTTTACCCAATACTATAATTCTACCACTATGCCGAGATATCCACAAGCTCACAGTTTCCGTCTGAACTGCAAGCAAGCGTGGCATTTGTAGATGTGCCATCTTCTGTCTCATAAAATGATAGGTCTTCCCAACGAATATTTTTAGGCATTTTTGCCACCAAAGAATCGTATTCCTCTTTTGAAATTTCCTGGTATGGTGCCTGCTTATATGTATGCTCTGAATGAGGCAGGAATGAAATACCAGAAACTTCATCAAAGTTTTTATAAACCCATGCTCCTACTTCCATCCACTCATCTTCTTTAACAGATACTGTAATTGAGGGCTTGTGCTCACACCATGCACGTTGGTAAACTAGCCAAATGTTTAGGTGGTCAATTGCTGTTAAGTCATTTCTAATTATTGCACCTTCTGGTGCTTTTATTGGAAATGAAAATACGTATGTATCGTTTGGCTTCATTACATCATCTTCTACTGGAATTCCAACTTCCTTCAAAAACGTAGAGATAGGATCTCCTTTTGAACCACGAACTGTACGAATGTAATATGGAGAATGCCAAGCATGCATTCCTGAAGATACGCCAACTAATTGAGACACTGTTCCTGATGGTTTCACGCATGTAATTGCTGCTGATTCTGGAATACCGATTTTTTCAGCCTCGTTTTTATTTTGTGCTCTTGCCAATTCTCTTAAAGTCATTAAGAATGCCTCTAAAGAAACAAGATCTTCTTTCCCTGACATAAACTTATGCCCAAATTGTCCTGTTAGGGAAACCCCTAGTAAACGCTCTTCTTCTGTGTTATCTTTCCAGATTTTACGTAGGTACTTAAAGTCTGTAAGTGTTGATTGCCATGTTCCAAGGATTGTTGCAAGCTCGACCTTACGTTGAATATCTTTCTTTGTGTCATTTTCACGTAGTACGACTTCTGAAAGGTTACAAAACTGGTAAGGACGTAAAATAATCTCTGAGCACGGGTTAGTTCCATAGTGAATATCTGGATCTCTTCTTCCATACTTGGCTGCCTGGGCTTGAGCTGCGGCCACATTGTATATACCTCGTTCTCCTGACTTCGAGTCATATAAAGATTTCCATTCTGCAATAAATTGCTCCATCTCTGGCTTGCGAGAGTACGCAACAGAGTTATTAGATAAAGCACGTTGTGGACTTGCTTCCCACCAGTTACCTGATTTGGCTTGAGCCATTTCAATGTCGTTAATATTTGAAAGTGAAATCATGGCTGACCTGCGAACTCCGCCTACAACAACAACTTCACCAATCTTGCACATAATGTCGTGGCATTCAATTGGCTTAAGGCTTCTTCCTGTAGCATTTTTAAACTTTGCAATTGTAAAATCAAATAAGTTAACAAGTGGTTGTGGGCCTGATGATCTGCCACCCATTGTTTTAAGTCTTGCTCCAGCTGGTCTTACTTTAGAAACATCAATAGATGGAATCTGCCCAGACCAAAGTAGTGCCAGCAACTCACGGTATGCTTTTGCCCAACCTTGTTTTGAATCCTCTACTGTAATCACAGTAGTTGATTTCTCTAATGATTCTGGGACGGCAGGAAGTTTATTAATATACTTATACTCAACAGAGAACCCTACACCTGTACCGCACATAAGAATATACATTGTCTCATCAAATGATCTTTGAGAGTCAACTGGCAAGAATGCACAGTTATATCCAGCAACGTTGTCTCTTTCTAATGCGGCTCCAGAAGTCATAACTGCTCTCATAGATGGCATTACATTTCGTTCAAATACAAACTCTTTTAATTCCGCAACAAGCTTCTCATTTGGAATATAATTATGATTTTCTTTTAAATGATTGGTCATGAAAGAAAAATATCTATCTACTGTTTCTCCCCAGGTTTCTCTACGAGCTTCTGATTCTACCCATTTTGCATATCTAGATAAAGCAATAAAGTTTTCATAAGGGTTTGCAATAGTTTGTGACATTAATATACGACCTTTTCTCCGCCTTGCGGTATAATTTTTAGATGAAGTCCTAGTGTATCAAACTTTTATTTAGCGGTCTAGCCCCTTCAAATATGTTTAACTATTTTAGTTAACTAGGTTGACATCTTCTATATATTAATGTTATGATTGTAGTTCGTTATCTCTATAGGAGGAAATGCCAATGGAGAATATAAAGCAACAGTTTAGCGATTTAGTTCGTGACTGGACAATAATAGCAGTAACAATGTTATTTTTGTTTGGTAACTCGGCAAACGCTTTAACTGTAGTAGAACCTTTAGTGAAAACTGAAGCCCAATTAAAGCAAGAAGTCTTAGATAGCTTTAGTAAAGAAATTTACAAACCATCTGAGATGCTTACAGACGAAAAGTTAAAAGTATTACTTGAGACTGTAGGATTCGAAGGAGTAGGCCTTAAACAAGCTTGGTCCATAGCAAAGCGTGAATCTAATGGAAGACCGCTTGCATATAACGGGAATAAGAATACAGGAGATAGTTCTTACGGATTATTTCAAATAAATATGATTGGAGACTTAGGTCTAGAAAGACTTGAGAAATTTGATCTACAGAGTAACAAGGAGTTATTCGACCCAGTAACAAACGCAGAGATAACGTATTATATGACCAATGGCGGTATAGATTGGTCAGCTTGGAAGGGTATGACCCCAAAAGCTAAGGAATTTTTCTTAAAATTTCCGACAAAGTAAAGGAGATGAGATGAAGATACAGTATGTATCAACTTACATCTCCATGTCAGGGGAAGGATTGGTTGAAAAGCTTTTATGCCCAGTAGACCAATCCATTCTTTTTTCAAATCAAGACTTAGAAGATAACATATATCTGTACTGCCTTGAGTGTAAATATAAAAAAAATATTGGAACCTCTACTTATGAAAATATTGTTAGAGCAGTTAATTCGGTAAATAAAAAATGACAAATTGTAATTGTGAATGTGAAAAGAATAAAGAATCGGCACCAATGCAGGTTACCGATGCTATGGGTAGAGAGGTTTTTTGGCTAGATGCAGGAAGACCAGAATAACGAAAATACAAGCAACCTAGAGGACAATCTCCCTATGGTCTCGTATATCATGCTTCATAGAATATATGACATATTGACTTTGATATCTAATAAATTAGCTGGTAGCGAAGATACTGCTAAAATGGTAGAATATCATCAGGCGGGTTACTTACTTGGGCCATCGCCTTCTTATAATCCAGGAGAAACAAATGAGTAGACAAGATACATTAGACATAATGTTGAATTCGATAATCGATACGATGAAGGATCTATATTCTAGAGCTGGTACATCGGAAGAAGATCAGAAGGTATATATGGAACAAGGCAATGAATCTTTTAAGGTTATTTCAATTGCTCTATATGACGTTCTTTTAGAAAAGGGTATTATAAATGACTAAATATATATTTGAGCCAATTACAGAAGTTGTATTACAAACTTTTAGGGAAAATGCTAACGGCCTAGACAGGTCAGAAGAATTTCCTAATGGCTTAAATGCAAAGCTTATCGTTACTGCAAATTCTGAAGAAGAGTGCTTAGCAATTAGAGGAATGGTTACACATCATCCTAGCTGGCAATTAATAGGAACAGAAGAGTAATTGGAATCATCTGTAGCAAGATGGGTTGACGACCCCGTATTTACATCTATTCACAATGCATTAAACAAAAAGGCTAATATGTCTAATGATATAAATAGCCCTTTTTATGCAAGGCTGTATGTTCTAAGACAAATAGCAATTCAACAGGCAAAGCTTCATGCAAATTTTGCGGAGTGCGGTGTATATGCGGGAATGTCAATGTATTTTGTTCAAGACTTGTGTGATAAAAGATTTATAGGAATAGATTCTTTTGAAGGAGTTTCAGAGCCTGGAGAATTTGATACTGATTACTTTAAAACAGTTAAACTAGAAATTCCAATCGACAGAGCCAAACTTATTCTAGAAGGATGCAGAAGCCCAGAGCTATATGCTGGATGGATACCTGATGTTTTTGAAAAAATAGAACCCTTAAACTATTCTTATGTTCATATTGATGTTGATTTATACGAACCTACAAAAGACTCAATAAACTATTTCTGGCCAAAAATTGTTCCTGGTGGCGTTATTATTTGTGACGATTATGGTTCATATAAAACTATTGGTGCAAGAAAAGCAATGGATGATTTTTTTGGTAAAGATAAAATATTAGAGCTACCTACTGGACAAGGTCTAGTTTGGAAATAATGCTTGACTTTGTAAGGCATTAAATATACACTTAGTATTCAGGTTGAGTATTCGTACTCCCTGTATAGGGCGAAAGTCCTTAAACCCCTAATCGGATCCGCCTCTGATTAGGGGTTTTCTAATGCTTTCAGTGGTATAATTAATTAACAGATTTTCAGGAGGTTAATCATGACAAGAGATCACTTTTCCAAAGTTATGCAGAGCCCGTACTTTCGATCCCGTCATTATCAAGAAGATAGCCATGCTGGTAAGTTAGAAGCAAAAGTTGAAAACTTTTTAAAAAAATTATTTAAGAGAAAGAAGAAATAATGTTTAATGACGATCCACGCTGTATAAAGTTAGCTCCAAGAATATACAAATTTGAAAATATTATTCCAAAAGATATTTACGATGCGGTATACGCTAGAGGACAAGAATTTGAAAGACACTCTAACCCAAATCTATGGAGCGTTAGAGACTGGTATGCAGACAAGATGAGCCCTCCATTTAAAGAGACCTTCCCTCTTTGGAAGTTTATGTCTGAATTGATACACCCTGAAATTGTTATTCACCCAGTAAGGAACCTTATGGTTACTGGTCCTGGAGACGAAGGAATGTTTGTACATACCGATAGCCCTGGAAAAGGAAACTGTGACCTATTATTGGAAATTGATCAATGGTCAACTTGTTGTGAACTAGAGTATGGAATGATTGCATACATTGGAGACTTTACTGGCGGAGAACTATACTATCCAAACATAAATCCAGACGGCACAGAAAAGACTGGCAACCTAAGAATAGATGAAGCAAAAATGGCAGAGCCGTGCCTAATCGTTCCAGTAAAGCCTGGAGACATAGTTTTACACGGAGCTTGCTCTCCATATGATCATGGAACTATGGAAACTCTTTCTGGAACCAGATACGCATTTTCAACTTTTGCGTTACTTGCAGAGGACAATCCAGGAACATTCTATAATTACAAAACCCCCGAATGGGAAGAGCAGATAGGAAAACATGAAAATCCTACTGAAAGACAGCTAAATGAATGGAACTCTCCATTTAGAGTTAACCCTCAGTTTGCCGACATGATCCAGGAGCGTACTACTGCTCAAGATAAACTAAGAGACGAACTAGAAAACAGAGCTGGTAAATAGAATTACATACCCTACGGTAAATAAAGAATGGGCATTAGAGTTTGATGCAACATTATTAAATCTCTCTATTCCTGATGGTGATTTTGTAGAGTGTGGTAGCTGGACTGGCTCATCTGCAGAAAAATTAGCAAAGCATTGTAAAAAAGACCTTCACCTATTTGATTCATGGGAAGGGCTTTCTGAAGTAGGAAAATTTGATAACCCTATATACAAAGATCTTACCTGGAAATCTGAAATTGATGTATGCAAAAATGTTTTATCAGAATATAAAAATATTTATTTTTATAAAGGATGGATCCCATCTAGATTTAACGAAATAAAAGATAGACCTATAGCATTGCTACATTTAGACTTAAGTTTATATCAACCGACAAAGGATTCTTTAGAATTCTTTTGGGATAAGGTTATTCCTGGAGGTTGGGTAATAACTAATTTTCATGAAGGTTTCTCATACGGTGCCGAAAAGGCAGTTAGAGACTTTTTTAATGACATTACAGAGATTGAGCTAAAAGCTCAAGGTATATGCCTAATAAAAAAATAAAAAATATATATGGCTTGCATATATCCAAAACTGGAGGCAGGTTTTATCACTCCTCTATATTACAGCCAGTTGTGCATACTGCGGAAATAAAAATACCTATGATTGAAGATGGGCGCCCTGGACATTACGGGTGGCATAAAGACATAGGGCCCAGAACGTTTATAGTTGCTGGCATAAGAGATGTTGTTAAACAAAAATGTAGCTTATTTGTAGACATAGGCGTAGGGGAAAAAACCCGTAACAGAGATTTTGATTTCTCAAAAGAAACTTTTTTAAAATGGATTGTAGAATCGCATCATGCTCAAAATAATATGAGTAAGCACTTCTTTTATTCTGAGCCTATACTTAACTACGGAATGTACCTAAAGCCAGGGCCTATAAAAGATATAAATATTATTTTAGAAAGGGCTGACCGTGTAAACCTATACTATGATATTGATGAAGATTTTACAAGAGATGCTTTATCAAAGAAGCTATCAGATGCTTTAGGAATTGAATATAGGACTAATATCAATGCTAACGATCTTCCTGTTGGAGAGAACCCGCAGTCAAAAGCTTTATATGATTCTTTAGACGAATCTGAAAAAGACTTTATTAGGAGCGTGTCGTTCCTAGATTATCAATTATATAAATTTATCAAGGATACAGGCAAATAGTGCGAAAGTGAAAAAATTGAAGTGCGGCGGCGGTAGAAGAACCTATTTTAATTTAGCATCATACAGGGGATCAGCACTATATTCATATATTAGATTCATTAGTAATAAACAGTCAGAATGGGATTCTAAGTACCATATGTCACATACCCCTGACTCTGCGTTCATACAAGTCTCTAATCGGCTCTTAAGGCCCTCTATGACCCATTCTAGCGAACACTGTGCAATGAATCTGTCAGCCTGATAATAATTGCATTCCTCATATCGACGATCTAGCAAATATTTCGCTAGCTGGTCTCTTTTGTCCGAATTTACCATATTAGGAGTATTGCGTAGTATATTCCAATAAGAATCCAAGATAGCCAGAGTACTGACCGATATAGTTTAGAAGTTTTCATGATCAATATCTTCATCTAGGTCAAAATCAAAGATACTTTCTTGATTACCCGCCCAATTTAAAAATTTAGACAATGCAACTCCTGAAAGGATTGCTATCGCAATGGTACTTATTCCTGCCCAGATCTTCTTCATATATATCCTAGTCAACTGCTTTTATATTGTAGGGATACTGGGATTTGAACCCAGAATCTATTGCATATAAGACAAGTGCTTTAACCAAATTAAGCTATATCCCCTAGGGACTAGCGTATTCGGTTCCCGCCAATTAATTTTGTAATACAACTCTGACAAAAATTTTCAAGTACGCCTTTAGAGTTCATACGCTCTACATACTTTGGATTATCGCAAAAGTTACATTTCATATCACTAGTATACCATAATTGTAGTCAACTAGGATATTATCTTCATTACTTTTTGAATTATTAAATTATATATAGCTAAGTTATGATGTGGCTTTAATCCATCAATATCCATCATTCTATCTTTTGGAGTGTTTTCAAGTCTTAATACTGGTAATCCTACTGCTTCCAGAATCTCCGACTGTGTAATATAGTTTGTTATGCCAAAATCTTTTGCAAACTTTTTTAGATGATGACAGAAGTCTAATTCTATAGGCCTACGAATATCGTATCCAAATACTGGGATTTTTTCTGACTCTATATAAATATCTTCTACAAACTGAGGTAGTGGTTCTATCAATAATATAGTTGCTTGATCATATTCTTTTTTTAATGCATCTAGGTATCTATATGCTGTATTTTTTGCATCTCCGCCAGCCAGCTGTATTTTGTATTTGCAGTCAATATAGCCAAACCAAGCTATTATAAGGGTGTCTGCTTTATCCTGTATTGAAGAGTATGAAAATGGCTGATAGGTTTTATTTTCACCATGCTCCATACCAGATCCGAGCATCTCTGTCTTCTTAAATTTTTCTGGGTTGAAGTTCCAGGCACTTTGTCCGCCTTTACCCCATAAATGTAAATCAACCATAGATCCATCGCCACAATAGTGTTCGTAAATTCTATTAGATTGGCAATCCCCTATTAGGTAGGCTTTACTAAATGTCATATTTATATTATACTATTCACTTGATCTTAGGTCTTAGGTCTTATATATATTAATATTTATTATTTATTGATTTACTGACCCCCCGACCCCCCTAGAAAAATTATACTATTTATATTTTCGATGTCAAGCTTTTTTTAGTTGATCACCTTTTCAGATTTGAGAAAATGTTAATATATTTTTAATTTGTACGATACACATATAAATCAAAATCGGACAAAATGGATAGACCGCCCATATTGAGCGTGAGTGTGTCCTATCTCACAGGGTTATTCTAAAATAAATTCCGACACGCCCGAGAATAGGGGTCTAAATGTCAGTCCCCCCTGCTATGATTATTATATAAAGAAAGTAAGAAACTCTTACTAAGAAAGGTGGTCTACAATGACTACACTAACAGAAACACTATATAGCACAATCGTGCACGACTTCCACAATGGTGGAGTCAAGTCCTCTTATGGACTAGATACCTATACACGCAAGGCTCTACTCCGTGCCCTGCTATCCTCTAAAGGTTGTGAGTGTATCAACTGCCTGTGAGGTATCTCACACGCTAACCCTTTACCCCTACGGCGTGTCGTGTTGATAATGTCAGCCCGATACGCTACAATTCCAACTATAACCAACTAACGAAAGAAGAACAGACAATGAAAATCACATACTCACTATGGGACGGCGCTCAACTACTAGGCGTTGACTTTACCGCTAACAGCGCAGACGAAATGAATAAGGTTGTAGCAGACCTAATGAAAGTTTCTCGTAATGTAGTAGCACATATGCGAAAGGTAGAACAGAACTAATGTCATACATATACAACACACGCACTAACAGCGTATCTAAATGGGAAACTATCCAAGAAGATGTCGCAGACCAATACGCCTACCTAGATGAAGAGGTAGATGTAGAAGAAGAAGATATAGAAGATGTAGAACTAACAGATGAGCAAGTAGATGCACTACTAGCAGATATGGAATGGGTAGCGTAATGACTATTGAACTAGACACCTATGGATTTATGCTAGATACAGAATGGGCTTATGTAGCGCTATCTTGGCAACTACTAATAACCGCTACCCTACTAACTATTGGCTACCTCGTATATAAGAGAAAGAAGAATAAGTAATGACTACTAATCGCTTACTAACTACCGCCGTCCAATTACTACTAGCGGGCGTAACTATTCCGCTACTAATTGCAGTAATCAAAGATATAAAAAATGGGGGACTAAATGAGTAAATCACAATTAGAAAAAGATTTAGAAATCAAAGAAAGTTTTATAGATTTACTAAATGATGTTTATCCAACTGTAAAAATCGGCTACTCTACATTCACACCCGCCGAGATTTTAGAGTGTTGCGATCCTATCGCTTTTTCTATCGGACTAATTGAGCACCAAGATTATTTAGAAGAATTAGAAGAAGAATAACGGAGTGTCGGCTTGACATAGTCAAGCTGGCCCGCAAAGGCACGGGGTCGGGCGTGTCGTTACGGTACCTGTGGATAACCCCTGGAATTTTGTGAGATTTATCACATAGGTTGAGCGTCTCATTATTTGGATTTACTGGCTAGTAATGTGAAAATGTCAGTGGGTTCGTGTATAATGTCTACTATAACAACAACGAAAGAAGGTCAATTCATGAACCTAGATGAATTCAAGGCGCATGTTATCGCCACCCGTCAAGCAAGCAAGGCAGAAGCCTTGTCAGTGCTATCTGCTAAAATGTCCATAACAACAACAACGAAAGAAGGTGCCACTAATGGCAACTAAACTATACACAATAGAAAGCCTACTTGTAGGAAAAAACTATCGCTCTAATTCTCGCCACTTTTCTGGTGAAATTATTTCTGCTAAGGCTCGCCCTGAAATTTGGTATGGCGATAAAACTGAAGCGTATCTAATTGAAGTCCGTGCTGGCGGTCTGCGAAATAAATTCGCAACTATTGCGGTGAAGGTTGGTGAATAAATGAAAAGTTTTTCAACTGATGTAATTGACCAAAACGAATTTTATCTAATTCACGACACAACTTTTATGTGTTGCGATGAAAGTCAATTTCGCTATTCTTGTAAGGCTCACGGCGAAATGATGGGTTGCTACTTTTGCGAATTTGATTACTCTAAAGAATGTGAGTGTGCTGAATAAT
>Ga0209401_1001367_pt1 | contig 16164 bp, 32 predicted proteins | sample M_140807_MF_Meta_FD_187318 | JGI IMG/M metagenome (GOLD analysis project Ga0209401, IMG submission 187318) | Freshwater microbial communities from Lake Montjoie, Canada to study carbon cycling - M_140807_MF_MetaG (SPAdes) (version 2) | ecosystem: Environmental > Aquatic > Freshwater > Lake...
CGTCAAGATAGTGATCAAAGATTCAGCTGGGAAGGATCTGTCGAGCGCGGAGCCTGGCATGGCTAGCCTCATAAAAGGAAGGACAATAGTAGGATCGCCCATTGAGTACACGTTCACCTATGGCGTCAGCGCCGGCGCGCGATAGCCCCATCACTCAGCAACACCAACGACGCAGGATTTGATCTCACGTCGGTCGGTAATTCAAGAAAAAAGGGCCCACTTGCTTGGGCCCTTTTTGACGTGCGCGCGGATATATAAAACAAGACGGAGCAACACAGATGCTGATCACAGCTGCGCGGCTAAGAAGCCTAATCAGAGAAGCGCTCAATCAATCTGCACTCTCATTCGAAGCAGAATACCCGCTCGACCAGATCATTCACAATCCTGAGCTAGACAATGCAGCCAAGACCTGGTTAACCGTCAGAAACTGGACAGAGGCAAACCCTGCTCTCACTCTCGCGCGCGGCATCCATGAGTACTATGCCTATGACCAAGCTCGCGCGGCGAGCATGAATAGAGCTCTCGCAAAGATCGACAGGTCACTTCAAGGTGTCTTCGACCGGGAGATGGCAGCGGCAAAGACAAGTGCTGCACCACCTCCACCCGGCATGATAAGCCTCACAACATCCATGGAGAAAATCGCAGAGCTCCGTGGCATCAACAATGCGATCAGCCAGATCGAGGACATCGTGGGCCCGGGCAGATTCATGGAGGCAGTGACAGGTCTCCTTCCCCCACCCCGCGCGACATTCCTGACGATGCGTGTGAAGGAGGCGGAGGCCGAGCAAGGACCTGCCCTGGAGCAGTTAAGGATCGAGCTGGGACTAGCAGCACCTCCACCTCCACCCGAGATCCGACCCTCGCGCGGCATAGAATACGCAGACGAGGAGACAGTCGCGGAGGAGCTGAGAAGCTACATCAAGAACAACCTCCCACCAAGCGAACCCACACGCGCGGCAATCCAAAGATATCTCCGTCAGAGCATGTACGGAGAACCCCACAACAGCTTCAGAGCACTCTTCAGAGAACCCAGCTCAGATGAAGATCCCTACGCCTATAGAGGCATAAACATATCAGAGGACGCCCTACCCCGCTTCGGCGTGGACCCAACGGGTCTGCCTCGCGGTGTCTGGGTGCTGCTGGGGCCCGATGAGTCAGAGAGCCACGGGGACATGCCCAGCCGGCCGACACCCATTCCAAGGGAGATGCGGATCCCAAATCAGCCCGGAGCCACCGTGTCCTCCTGGTCCTACAGCGCACCCGAGGCACGGATGTTCGCATCACAGGGACCCGACAGCAATGCCCGTCTAGTACTAGCAGCGGACATGTTCGGGGGAAAGAACGAGGCCAAATTCCTGGAGATGTACGGGCTCTACGAGGCCCTAGACCTTGACCGCTTCGACGACGAGGTGGAGCTACTGGGAGTGGCATCAGCCGCGAATCCCATCCGGGGCAGGGCGATGTACGTGTGGTTGCCCGAATAGTGTGCGGATATATAAAACAAGACGGAGCAGCATAGATGAGAATCACAGAGGCGCTACTAAGGAAGATCATCAGGGAGGAGCTCGAGAGGAGCATCGACGAGATGGCCTGGGGCGGTCACATAGGACTTCAACGCTCAGGTAAACCCCTGGACCAGTTTGACGCAGGTGGAGCAGGTCTCTACGATCCTAATCCCAAAGCAGCCACAAAGTACGCGATGTCTGATGCATTCAAGAAAAAGGCGCAGCAACTATACGCCAACTTCCCGTTCAGGATCTTCACAGCACCCTTCATCGGCAACATCAACGACCCAGAGATCACATCCATCCCAGGCGCGGGCCAAGGTAGACGATCAGTCATTCCCCTAAGCAGGGAGGTGCTGAGCATCCTACGGGACCAACTCATGTACAAGATCCCCAAGAAGCTGGAACCAACCGACCTCATCATACTCTACACATCGGCAGGCGCAAAAGGCAAGCAAACCGCACCCTCACCCTGGAACATCTTTCACGCGATCTTCAACGGAGAGATGTTCGACAAAGAGCTGGACAGCATATCACCTACCTTTAGGTCCCTCCTCGAGCGGGACATGATGCGGGACCCGGCAGATCCTCTTCTCCCGATCATGGGGGATGTCGTTGACGTGAGCACCTACATGACGATGGGATCAGCAAGGGATAACATGTTGGGCGAATTCATAGAGTCTGTTGCGGAGGCAGTCGTGCAGGAGCTGATAGACAGACGCAGACTGCACTTCAATGCAGCGGCAGCTGAGGCGCCACCCGAGGTCCAAGCGGCCCTGAGAGAGTTCAAGCGCCTGATCACAATCTGCGCTGAAGAAGCACGTGAGAATATGCAGGGCAAGCTGATCGTCGTGGACGTGAGCTGACGTGCGGAGCCCCAGACCCCCATCTCTCTGACGCGCTGTGAGTGGCCAAATATCCACAGCAGGCGAATCAGGGGATGGGGTCTGACGTATCTTACGCGCTGACGAGAGTCCCAGTGCGTGATGCGCAGTGCTGGGTATCCCTAGTTCGAACGGGCGTCGGCACTAAATCCACCTTCCGATACTCCTTGTACAACGCCGACCCGCATTAATTTGACTCTGCAGGGCGGCGCAGGCCCATTCAATGATACCTCCGCGTCTCCCTGACGTATCACTCAACCCTGTGATACACCAGTGATACTTCCACGTGAGATACTTTACGCACGGACGGGTGACACACGCACGACTTCAGACCCGTAGGCGGCGCGAGCCCATTTTATTCTCAAGGCGGAGAAACTTTTCAGTTGTGCATATAATTAGCAAAAGGAGTTTGAGTCATGAGAATAACAGGACGTCAATTGAGACAGATCATCCGTGAGGAACTACACCGGGGCATGCACGAGGCCGAGGGTGATGATGATGGCACAGGCCAGACTAAGCTGCCCGCCGAGCCGAAGAAGAGGGGTTTCCTCGACAAGGTCTTCGGCCCATCCGAGGAAACGTTGGCCTGGAATGCGGAGTGGTCAAAACTGTCACAGGGAGAGAAGGACGCCTACGTCGCGTTTGTCAAGCGGGACCCCGAACTTCCCACGATCGTGGGCACCGCCGTCAAGAATAAGCAATTCAACATAAGGAAGTTCAGGGAATTTCTTGATGTGCCGGGTGCGTCCGGGTCGGATGAACTGGCGCGCCTTGTAGGCGCTCGCCGTAGACCTCTTCCGCGGGACTCCGCGGGTCGCGAGCAGCTCGGGTCAGGACCGTTGGTATTGCCTGGCGGATTCTCCGTCAAAGAAGCTATCGACAGTGTATCTTATTACTTCAGCACACAGCTCAGCTCACGCGCCCAATACCTTCGTCGCGCGGCGATGGGGCTCGGGGGCGAACAGACTGGGTTTGATCGTGTCTTATTCGAAAACCCAGATTTAATGGCGGCTCTAGAGAGCTACTACAGAGAAGATATCAAAATCAATCATGACACCGGAAAGATCACCATACCCCCTGTGGGGTCACCGCTTCGCAGGTTCACTGACGCGGCGATGCCCGGCTGACGTATCTTTCGCACGGACGCGTGGCGTACTTTCCACACAGGAGAGTACCCCGCGTCCGCAGTACTTTTCGCACGCGTAGGTCTCCGCGCGTGAGATACTTCTCGCCCGTGTGGCTTCCGCATGAGACGCCATGCGTCGCGTGTAAACGGCTCGCGTGGGTGTATAATAAGGCCAGGAGATAACGACACATGGCACGCACACCCAATCGAATCCACTTCGTCTGCCGGGCGAACACCCGACACGGCTACACTCAGCGCGGCAACGTCTTCACCACCACGGCATGGCGGGTCTCGGCGGCAGCGGCTCACTCCGTCCGGGAGATCTGCCTCCACGACAGCAAGGGGGCTGACTCCTGGGTGCAGGGTCGGGTGGTGGGTAAACCGCGCCCTGTCCCATATCCCAATGGTCAGCGGTGGGAGTGGGACGTGGAGATCGTGAGTGGCGCGCAGGGATGGCCTGGAGCACAGGGCGGTGGTCCGGAGAAGGCCTACGTCTGAGATACTTTTCACGCGGACGGGTACCTGCGTCTGACGTATCTTACACACGTACAGGTCCCCGCGCGTGAAGTACTTACCGCGCGAGCAACTTCAGACCCGAGGTTTTAAAAATTATGGCTCGGAAGCAGAAGCAGAAACACGAATCGTTGCTCGCGCTCGCTCTCGGGCAGTTCGCGGGTGCATTGGTCTCCACGCGTAGTATAATGGAGGTCAAGTTACTAGCGGGTAGCACGGCGCCTGTGTTCGTCGAGCCCACCTACTGGATGTGGGATAGAGGACATCCGCTCCTCTTCGTCTGTGTGGAGACAGCAGGATCCTGCCCTGCAGGTAACTGCCGTGGTTGGCTGAAGGTGCTCACGCCCCGGGGCTACGGATGGGTGTCTCCCTCTGCCTCCACGCAACTTGAATTGATCTCTGAGGCCGGTTCCCCGCCGGATTCCCCACCACCACCCATTCCCTAGCAGCTGCAGTATATAAGGAGACAAGATGAACGACAACACCATTAAGATCAGCACGAAGCCCGTCCCCGATGAGTTCCCCGCGACGTACGTCGGATGCGTGACTCTCCCGTCTGGGTCCATCCTCAGCACCTGTCGTCAGCGGACGTCTCGATCATCCGCACGTCGCGACGCAACCCGCCTCGCTCGCTCACTGACGGACGACCCTGACTTTCCGCTCGACCTCTAGGGACCCGTGCAACGGGCCCTGTCCATGGTATGATGGGGGCAGGAGGCAACATGGTAAGCGACACCCCAGGGGTCTGCATCGTCCCCCAGCTCAAGAAGGGCCAGCTGGTCCGCGTCCGTCAGGGCGTGTCGGGCAGCCGAGCCACCACGGCGGCGGAACGGAACGCGTGGTACGAGAAGTTCCATGCCGACTGCCGCGCAGGTCTGGACGTCTGGCACGACTCCGCAGGTGAGTCGCGGCTCGCACCTAGTCGCACGGAGACAGACTTCAGCGTGGGCAAGATCCTCACTGTCACCTCCGCCTCCGCATCTCCCAAGCGGATCGGCATGTACTTCAGCGGCCGGGGTCGGTACTGCATGGTGCTGGACACGGTGACGGGTGAGGAATGGCTGGTGGCGAAGCGGTACCTGGAGGTGGTGTGATGCAGCCGGGTGACCTGGTCAGGCGGATCATCGATCCCGCGCTCGGTCTCGCTGTTGTGCTGGAGTACACGGGAGGCGGCTACGAGATCCTCACCGCGAAGGGCGAGATCAAGTGGGTGTTCTACGATGCGCTGGAGCTCGTTGAACCCGTGCAGCCCTGCGATGTTGTGGTATGATGGGCAGGCAAGGAGGCGGCATGCAGGCAGGTGATCTCGTCTTCATCATGGGCGATCCCAGTCGTCCCATCCTCGGAACCCGCACCGTCGGGGGTCTCAACTACACAGAGACCATCACACACGGAACACCCGCGTTGGTGGTCGATGTGGACATCCTCGACCACGCGGCCAAACGGGTCCACGTCGAGGTCCTCGTCCAGGGCATGACGCTCTGGGTCCCCGGCGGATTCGTGAAGGTGACCAATGAAGAAGGGTGACCTGGTCAGGGACCTGGGGACGGGTGACATGGGCATCATCACCGACACCTACATGCAGCCCCAGCTGAACCAGCTCTTCATCAAGATGCTGGCTGCAGGCAGAGAGACGGGCTGGATCCGCGCGATTGACAACATCGAACCCGTGCAGGATGCGCGCGATGTGGTAGAATGGGTGCACCAACAGGGGAGGTGAGCGATGAAGGTTGAGCCAGGTCAGGTTCGTCGGTGGTATGATGGATCCGGGACTCCGTTCCTGATCCTCGAGGTCGATCGGTCGAAGAAGTTCTGGAACTGCAAGTTCCTTGGTGCTGACGGCAAGGTCGAGGAGTACCACGAGCACGAATTCGCGGAGCGAAGTGTGGTGGTCAGTGCGGCGCCCGTGCAGGCGATCTAGCGTGTAGTACAATAGGGGCACCAACCAAGGAGGCCAAGATGGCGAAGAAGGAAGCTCTGATCATCAATGGATACAAGGTTCCCGGAGCCCGCGGAGGTGTGGCTGTCCTCAAGGCGTGTCAGCTGGTGCGGGACAATCCAGGCATCAAGCAGGGAGACCTCGTGGATGAGGCCACCCGATGGGCCAATCTCAACCTCAGCACTGCAACCTGGATCACCACACCGGGCCCCAAGTCTCCGGCTGGAATCCTCTGGGATCGGAGGAAGGAGGGACGCGGATACCGATGCTATCCCAATGAGCACACGTCAAGTGCTCCGGACGCCCGAGTTCCGCTTCAGAAGCTGATTCTTGGGGAGTTCGACCAGATGTGGACTGCCGCGGGTAAGCCTGTTCCGGGTGACCTTATCCAGTGGACATACAGGTTCTCCTACGACTCCGAGCCTGAGGTTCGGACAGGCCTCCTTGTCGGATATGACATCTCCCGGAGGTACACACGGGAACAGGTCATCCTCAGCCGGGACGTCCTGGAAGACATCAACTTCTATGACATGGGTAACTTCTATGTCTCAGCCCAGGTCATCATGGCCGGAGGCAGGCGGACTGTCCTTCACATCAGTGAGGCAGTCAAGGCCCGATCCTGACCCGTGCATCGGGACCCACAGGAGGTAGAATAGGGGCATGGAACCAACTCAACTAGCTCTGGTCCGAGTGTCTGCCAAGGCAGGCCACGTCAAGCCCATGTGGGTCCAGGAGGTCCGGTCAGACGGCTGGATCGCCTGCACCTTCGCTCGGGACGAGCGTCGGGGATACTGGCGCTGGTTCGCACCCCACAATGTGATCAGCTTCTTCGAGCCCCACAAGTCCTATGACTACAATGGGATCAAGGAGGGCACGCTGGTCCAGGTGGGGACTGCCGTGGGAGTTGTGCTCCGACGGCGGGGTGCCAACTATGACATCCTCATGGGCGGACGAGAGCAGGCGGTCAGCTGGGAATATGTAGCTCCCGTCGCCGACTCGTGCAACGAACCCGAGAAGTAGTATACTAAACAGGCAAGGAGGACCCATGGCAAACGACAAGAACAGCAGCGGAATCCCCGGATACACGGCAACTCCGGAACAGGCGGCAGCATACGATCTGCAGCCCCACCTCATCAACATGCTTCTGACGGAGCCCTTCTTCGCGGAGCTCATGCGGGGTGTGACCAAGATCCGGGACGAGAAGATGCCGACGGCAGGTGTCTGTGTCCGAGACGGAGAGCTCTACCTCTACTACGGACCCACCTTCATGGCAGCTCTCAATGCGGACGAGCACTACGGTGTTCTGAAGCACGAGGCCTATCACCTCATCTTCCAGCACTGCACGTCCCGTCGACTGGAGCCTCACAAGGTGGCAAACTGGGCGGGAGACTTGGCCATCAACTCTCTCATCCCGGAGAACGAGCTTCCCAGGTGCGGCCTCCGACCCGGACGTGCACTGGACCTCAGCGCCATCCCGACGGATCACCCCAGCCGGAAGGAGTGGGAGGAACTCTCGGACCTGATCAAGAGCTTTCCGCTCAACGAGTCCATGGAATGGTACTTCGCTGAGCTGATGAAGAGTCAGGCAGCTCAGAGCCTCCTCAACAATCCTGGGGACGGTGAGGGTCAAATCGGAATCGGTGACATGGACAGCCACGACGGATGGGGTGAAATGACGGAGGAAGAACGTCAGGTCGCCCAGGCCAAGGTCAAGGAAGCCTTGGGCAAGGCCGTCAAGCAGTGCGATCGGAACGGCCAGTGGGGAACGGTCTCAGCTCCGATGCGTGAGACTCTCCGCAAGATGATCGAGGATTCCATCGACTGGAGGAAGGTCCTCCAGAACTTCGTCGGAACGAGCCAGCGACTCAACAAGTCGTCCACGATCCGCCGAATCAACCGGAAGTACCCCTACATCCATCCGGGCACCCAGCGGAGCCACACGGCCCATGTTGGAGTCTTCGTGGACATGTCGGGTTCCGTTGGTGATGAGGACCTCGAGCGGATCTACGGGGTGCTCGGAGGCCTGGCCAAGAAGGTGACCTTCACGTTCGCCCCATTTGACTACACTGTGGACGAGGCGAACATCTTCGAGTGGAAGAAGGGTCAGAAGAAGCCGCCCGTCCGATTCCGGAGCGGAGGTACTTCCTTCATTGCCGTCAATGAGTACGTCAAGAAGCATCGGTCTCTCTTCGACGGAGTCATCATCTGCACGGATGGTGAGGCGGAGGATCCAGGTCCGAGCCCCGTCCGTCGGTGCTGGGTCCTTGTTCCGGGTACCAAGCTTCTCTTCCCGACCCCGCCTGGGGACATCGTGGTCACCATGGACAAGGTAAAGCAGAAGGCCCAGGCGGCTTGATTCCGCCTGGGCCCTGGATGGCCTACTTGGCCGGTGGTGCTGGCGTAGCTTCAGCTGCCGCGGGAGCTTCGGCTGCTGGTGCGGCCTCACTCACGGCAGGGGCCACGGCAGGTGCAGGCTCTGCAGCGGGTGCTGCTGGTGCCGGCTCAGCTGGTGTCTCAGCGGCTGGTGCCTCGTCCTCACCACCGAACCACGCGTCTTGAAACGCGACGAGTGCGGCGATCAGGGCGGCCACAACAGCTGCAACGATCTTCTGAGTATTGCTCATGTGTCCTCCTTCCAGGTCTAATATATCCAGTCGGCAGGCACTTTACCACCCGTGCAACAAAACAATACCATGGTATGATGGAGAGGCAAGGAGCTAAGATGCACACTCTCGTTCAGGACGGTATCACCCCACTCACTGAGATTGAGATGCAGCGCCTCACTGACGGTGTTGAAGGATTCCTCAGTGTGGAGGGACAAGTCCGATTTGAGGCGCTGGCGATCGACGTCATCACTCACGCCCACAGGCCAGGCTGGCTGTCGATCTGCTCTCGAGTCCCCACTCGGCTGGAGATCATGGCAGCCTGCTGCACCCTGGAGTCTCAGGGTCGACTCCGCTTCGACTTCATCGAGGGCCTCATGCACGTGGCGACGGTCCCGTGCAATGGGCCCACCAAGTAGTATACTAACCAAGCCAACCAAGGAACCAAGGAGAATCTCATGGACATCAAGACCGCAATCAACATCATCCCCCAGCTTCCTCCCCGTCAGGCCATCATGATTCGTGGTCCGCACGGCATCGGCAAGTCCCAGATCTTCGCGCAGATCTCGGAGCGGCTCGGCCTTCAGATGGTCGACCGCCGACTCAGCCAGATGACGGAGGGTGACCTCCTCGGCCTTCCCGAGCTCACGGACGGCGTGACCCGATTCTGCCCTCCTGACTGGTTCATGGACTGCTGCAAGAATCCCCGCGTCCTCCTCCTGGACGAGTTCAACCGCGGAACTCCCGAGGTGCTGAACACGGCCATGCAGATCACCCTGGACTTCGAGCTCAACGGACACAAGCTGCACCCGGAGACCCGAGTCTACGCGGCAATCAATGCCTCGGCCGAATACTCCGTCAACGAGCTGGACCCCGCGCAGGCGGACCGGTTCTGGACGATCGACCTGGAGCCCACCGTGGAAGACTGGCTGAACTGGGCAACGGAAACCGGTGTTGACGGTGTCCTTGTGGACTTCATCCGGCAGAATCCTGGTCACCTCCGTGCGAAGGGACAGCTCGAGCCTGGGAAGGTCTACCCCTCCCAGCGTTCCTGGGACAAGCTCAACCAGGCGCTGAAGAAGACCGGACTCGACCTCCAGACCCAGGGCGTTCCGGACATCCTCTATCCCCTCTCGATCGGATTCGTGGGTCTGGAAGCTTCCATCGCTTTCCGAGACTTCGTGAAGAACTACGAGAACATCATCTCGGCTGAGGACGTCCTCAACGACTGGAAGAAGAGCAAGGGGAAGGTGGCCAAGCTCTCCGCCGACAAGCAGAATGCTCTTCTTGACAAGATCCTCATCCACTGCAAGGGGAACACCTGGACTGACGACCAGCTGGACAATGTCTCGGCCTTCGCCAAGTCCGTCAGCCAGGAGATGACGATCGCCTTCTTCAACAAGGTGATGGAGACCAACAGCCTCCAGAACATCCGCGGACTCCACAAGCGGATCGGAGCCGAGATCATCAAGAACATCGCAGCGGCATCCGCAGTCAAGAAGTGACAACCTCGTCCCCGTCCTGTTGAGCCTCCCATCCTTGGTTGGCTCACGGACGGCTCCAGGACGGGGACCTTGGTTTACTCCCCGCATGAGCGTGTAGAATTGGGGCATGGAAGCACGTCCCCTCTACACACTCTACTGCGTCACACCAAACGGTCACTACACAGCAATTCAAGGCGCACGGCCCACGTATGACATTCAGCTTCTTGAACAGCTTGTTGGAATTGTTGAAGCAGTTCGGCCTGGTCGAGGACAATACTACGAACTCCACATTGCGAGGGTCACGGAAGAATGGACACCCATCGAGTCTGAGTGGGCCGAGATCAAGCGAATCCAGAGGACTCTATGACCCGTGCATTCGAACCACGAAGGGGTACAATAAGAGCATGGCAAAACGACTCAACGTTCCCAGCACGGTTCGATCTGCAGCACGCAAGGCCGTCAAGCAGGGTGCAGCCCCGAATGTGGGTGGTACTTACGCAGCCCGGAGAACGGCTGTGAACGCAGGTTACCAAGCACCCAGCAAGCGGATCTCGTGGAACTACATGCCAGGAGACCTCGTCAGGTTTCGTGACTACACGGGCGAGATCCGATTCGGGACCGTCACGGACCTGCAAGGCTCCGTCGTTGAGATTCTTTCCCCAGGAGGCGTGGCTCGCATGCCTTGTCAGAGTATTGAACTAGTTGAACGAATTGAGGAGATCAGCAATGAATAGCGGAGACAGGGTTAGGGTCGTCGGACAGGACGGCAACGTGATCGCTGAGGGCACATACCACGGAACTGGAATCCCAACACGGGATCTGAATGCGAAGCATCCCACGTTCCAGCATTTCGCGATTCTTGTTGACGGCGAGCAGTCTCTCCGTTACTTCCCCACCGGCTTCCACACATTGATTCCTGCCCGGCAGTGAGGTACATGCTCAGCCCAGGTGACCTGGTTGTCACCGTGGGAGCCGAATGGCAGCCCGGTTGGGCAGGCGTTGTGGGACTCGTGCTCTCGCGGTACAATGAATACGACCTCAGTGATGAGCCCAGGTGGAGAGTCAAGACGCCTCGGGGTGACATTGTCGTGTTCCGACAAGAAGTGGATGTGATCAACGATGCTAACGGAGAGAATCATGCAGAATCTAACACCCGCCGTCGGAGATCTGGTGGCCTGGGGCGGCACAAAGTGGACGGTCGAGGCGATCATCCCAAACGGCACCTACGTCGCACATATCCAAGGCCTACCTCAAGCAACGTATGACTCTCGAGAGCCCCTGCTCTTGGTGACCAACACAGACGGTAGTGTCAGCTATGCTCCTCTCCCAGAGACACGAGTTCTGAGGACGAATCCCACCTACGTGATGGAACGTCTCCTCAACTACCTGGACAGTAAGAGCGCGATCGACTGGGACCAGCTAGACGCCGATCACATGCAGAACGAGTGACGTGCAACGAAACCCCTCTATGGTACAATAACCAAGCAAACCAAGGAGACAATCATGGCAATCACCATCACCCGACCCACGCAGCCCACCACCTTCCCCGATGGCACCGGCCGCAATGCGGTCGTCCGGAACGGCAGCGGACAGCACTTCCTCATCTCTGAGGTGCACCGCTCTCCGTACCCGGGTCACCGCATCGACGAGACCCTGGTCTTCCCCTGCTCGGCAGACGGTGAGGTCACCCAGTGGGGCGAGGTCTGGAGCGGCGACTCCGTCGAGGACGTCCTGGCCACCTTCAACGGCTGACCCGTGCATCCCAACGGCACCGTGGTATACTAACCCAGCCAAGGAGGAACCAATGAGTACCGCAGGAACCAACACGACCGACCTTCTCGACCAGGCGATGACGAATGAGGCGATGAACTTCATCAAGCTGGTCCAGAAGCTTGAGAACGATGAGCTCTTCACCTTTGCTCGGATGCTCGCAGACCTGAAGATCCCGAACGATCAGCGAGACACTACGGTCTCTGACGTCATCCACGCGGCACGGAACATGTCCTCCCTGGAGGATGTCCAGCACATGATCTACAACTTCACCGAAGGGAGCTGAACCATGGCAACACGGAGCGTGATCGGCTACATGCAGGCGGATGGTAGCTACATCGGATGCTACTGCCACTACGACGGTTATCCCAGCGGGGTGGGATCGAACCTGCTGAAGATGAACCCCGAAGACATCAGGACCATGGTGACGGCAGGCATCATCAGGGGCGGAATCCGTGCCATCAACAGCCCGTCGCTGGATGACGTTGAATACTTCAATGAGGTGTGGCCTGAGGCACGACGGAACCAACTCCCAGGCGGTGAGGAGTACGACTACATCCTCGACACGGACGGCAGCCTGACCTGCACGGACAGCGAAGGGAATGACATTCCCCAGGACCAGTGGCACCGCTAACCCGTGCATCGGGACCGGGCAGTGGTAGAATAACTAGGCAAGGAGACAACATGACTCAGAAGCTCGCAAAGTTCGGCGCGGGGGTGGTTCGGTGGCGCGACGGCAAGCAGGGGTGGGAGAGCTGGGAGGAGCACATCTCTTTCCGCGCCGACCCGACCCTTGAGGGCACCGACGCCCTCCTCACCCTCGCTGAGGGCATCATCGGGAAGAAGTGGAAGAAGGACCACACCCGCGGATGGGATATCGTCGAGACCTGGATGGAGCCACCCAGTCGCTGGTAACCCGTGCATCGGGACCGAACAGTGGTAGAATAACTAGGCAAACCAAGGAGACAATGATGACCGTCGCGGAACTGATCAAGGAGCTTCAGACCCTTCCCCAGGACATCCAGATCATGATGCTCGACTCCGATCGTGAGAGTCCCATCGACATCGTCCAGGTCTCCCGAGGCTCCTGGGGTTATCCCGTCGAGATTGACACCTCGGAGCTTCACGACGACGAGATCGCCGAGGAATACTGGGAGCAGGACCAGGAGTTCATGCAGGACGATGAGAACGGGAAGATCGCCGTGCTGGTCACCTGGTAAGACCCGTGTAACGAGACCTGCGTGTGGTAGAATAACCAAGCCAAGGAACGGCAAACCAATCAAGGAGTTCAAATGCGGATCAAGATGAATGACGCCTTCGAGTTCGGAACCACCCTGAATGAGGTCGAGGTTCCGGATGCCATGAAGAAGAAGATCGCTTCCGGTCTGGAGTATTGGGACTCCGCCCTCGGTGGTCAGGGTTTTACTCCGGGCGCGGTCACACTGTTCACGGGCGGAGCTGGCGCCGGAAAGACCACGACCATGCTCCTCCTCGCGGACGCTCTTTCTCGGAATGGTGCGGCCGTGGTCTTCAACTCGGGTGAGGAGTCTCTCTTCCAGCTCCGGATGACCTCGCAGCGACTCGGACTCCTGTGTCACTTCGTGGCTTCCAATGAGATCCACGTCCCCACTCTCCTGGACAACTGCACCAAGATGCGGAACTCGGTCAAGTACAAGGGGAAGCCCTTCTTCCTCATCCTGGATTCCCTCCAGTGCATGGACGACGGACACTACCCGGACGGAGCCACCAACTCCAAGACTCCGGAGCGAGTCCTCCAGCTGGTCACGGAGTACGCCAAGGAACACTACATCAATCCGGTGGTGATCGGCCAGGTGACCAAGGGTGGGAAGTTCGCGGGGTCCAACACCCTGAAGCACATGGTGGACACTCACGCCCACCTCTCCATTGAGACCAAGGACCCGGACCTCGCCGGCCTCCGAATCCTCGAGGTGGAGAAGAACCGGTACGGAGGGGCGGGGTCCCGTCAGTTCCTGGCCATGACGGAGTCCGGGTTCACCCTGATCGCCACGGCTTAGTCCTGGAGGGGTGGGGGACAAATCGTCCTACCACCCCCTGTTTGCGTCTGTTCTCACGAATATTCGCGACCATGGGGCAATAAGGCTCGTGTAAGGGGCGCAAACAGGGTTATACTGGAGACAGGAGGCAAGATGGACTGGAATGCAGTGGCAGAACTGGCGACCCAGTACGAGGCGGCGGGTCTCGGGAGCACCCGCCAGGGCAGCTTCCTCAAGGACGTGTCCCGGACCCAGAAGGTCACGGGCGGCGGTGTCCGGTGGCTGGACAGCCTCGTGGCGAACGGAGACCCCGCACCCTGGGTCAAGATGGCTGCCGAGCTGCTTCCCCTCATCGACACGGCAGGGGCTGACGCTCGTTACATCGTCAACATCCAGAAGCGCCTGTCTGACGGTTGCAAGCCCAGGGACTGGGAGCTGGAGGTCGTGGAGCGTGTCAAGGTCCGTGCTCAGGCCCAGCCCGTCCCTCTCACCGACTACCAGGTGAGCGTCCTCAATGCAGTGGACGGCGTCATCCACAACGGCAACCACTACTACTGGTCCCGGAGGAGCGGTTTCCACGACAAGGCCATGCGTGTGGTTTCAATGGCAAAGAACACTCAGGCCATCCACCCCGACGACTGGAAGTGGATCACTGACGGCTTCAAGGGTGTGGTCCGCGGTGTGGAGACAACGGCTGGTGAGGACGGCCAGATCAGGTTCTGGTACGGACCGGGTGGCTGGAAGACGGTCCTGGTGATGGGCAATGGTTACTACCATCGGGACAAGCGCTGCGTCGTGCAGGACTGCATGTGTGAAGGACAGATCATCCCAATCAGGACAGATAAACTGCGGAAGCGCAAGCCAAAGGAGGTTTAGTGGCAGATGAAGCACCGGTCAAGCGGAAGAGAGGCAGGCCTCGCAAGGTGGTAGTGGAGGCCGAAGTACTTCACGCTCGCGCGCCTACGCGTACGCGCGACCCCGCGCGTGGCAAACATCGGATCGAGCCGGGCTCTATTGCGGAGTACGAGTATTGCGATACCAAGTACCAGTTCAAGGCGACCCGGCGCGTTGAGACGGAAGGTGCACCGACCTGGATTTGGGGCAGCACGAGGCCCGATGGGTTTGTTGACATGGTCGTTGAGGAGTCGGAGTGTCTACTCATTCGCGGCGTCTAAAGTACTTCACGCGCGCGCGTACGTCACGCGCCGCGCGCGCGGGGGGCATCTGATGGACGGCTTCCAGATCCTCACATTGGTCTTAGTCGGAATCCTGGCGGCCGTTGTCTATGAGATGTCGAAGGGCGTGCAAGGAGACTGACCCGATATATACTGGCTGCAGGAGGTGAAAGATGGCAAGGACCAGGAAGGACATCCAACGCAACAAGCGGATTCTGGCAGATCTGAAGTCTATTCGGGGTCTTGACCGTCAACATCACTTCAGCACGGGTGGAACTCTTGTGGAGTGGCTCGGACGTCACGATGTCCGTCCCGACCGGAAGAAGCAGCGGAACAAGACCGCCTGCCGTCAACCCGTGCAAGAAGACTAGACTGTGGTATACTGTGCGCACAAGGAGGCAGCATGAAGTTCAGTGATGGAATGGAATTCGACACCACGAGCACGTCCTATCGAGTCGTGCGGAAGACTGACGGATACTACGTGGTCGGACGAGGGATGCTGATTCCCGTCGAAGACACGGACGAGGCCTATCGGACGATCGACGAACTTCACGCTGCGGAAGGCCATTCCCAGCGCTAGACCCGTGCAATCGAACCACCCAATGGTATACTGAGCGTGCCAACCAAGGAGGCAGAATGACCAAGCAAACGATCATCGTGGTTCACCCGTTCGGCGATTACCATGCGGAGCTCGAGCTCGAGCAAGCGGAGTTCACGGAGTTCAAGCCCTGGGCGGAGCTCACGACTGAGGAGCGTGCTCACGTGCTCGGGAGCCAGGCGGCATACGACTACATGCTCTCCGACGAGCGGTTCGTGCATGAGGCCGGTGTGCCTGAGGATTGGAAGGAATACGTGGGTTCGGACTGCTTCGGGTACGGAGAGCTTGAGCCCATCGGAATGGGCAAGCTCAGTTCCCGTGCAGCGGAGGGCAATGGGAACTACACTGACTTCATGAACCCAGTGTTCCGGAGGACTCCCACGGCGGCGTGAGTCCCGTGCAATCGAACTGCACCATGGTACAATAACCCAGCAAAGGAGGACCCAATGGAGAACACGATGACCAACACGGAATCCAACGAATCTGGAGAGAATACGATGACCCGTGCAATCGAACTGGAGAATGGTACAATGACCCAGCCAACCAAGGAGG
>Ga0209401_1001368_pt1 | contig 16159 bp, 18 predicted proteins | sample M_140807_MF_Meta_FD_187318 | JGI IMG/M metagenome (GOLD analysis project Ga0209401, IMG submission 187318) | Freshwater microbial communities from Lake Montjoie, Canada to study carbon cycling - M_140807_MF_MetaG (SPAdes) (version 2) | ecosystem: Environmental > Aquatic > Freshwater > Lake...
GTGGCGATGGCAAATAACTTCACGATCACGGATGCAAGCGGGATTACTGCATCTTTCGTTGACAAGTGCACCGGCCACCCAACTCCGAATATTGGTGCTTACCACTATCACGGTCTACCTAGTTGTATAACTGCAAAGGTAGATAAGGTTTCAAAGCCATCTCACATAATCGGTTTTGCCCTCGATGGTTTCCCAATTTATGGAGATCGCGACGCAAAGGGTAAGCAAGTAACAGCTAAGAATTTGGATAAGTGCAATGGCATAAATAGCGCCACACCAGAATTCCCAAAAGGTATTTATCACTATGTGCTTCTAGCAACGTTAGATGCTCGCTCATCAATTGCTTGCTTTCATGGAGAAGTAGATGCAAGTCAGATTCAGGCGATGCCTCCTATGGGCGGAGGGGGAATGCCAATGCCTGATACAGCAGCAGCAGCTAAGAAACTTGGCATTACTGAAGACGCCTTGAAGGCAGCCTTTGGAACAACTATGCCACCAGATATCGCTGCAGCAGCCAAGAAGTTAGGTGTAACGGAAGCTGTACTTCTTGATGCACTAGGAATTACAGCCAGACCATAAATTAATCCGGCTTATAGGGCGACTCTTCTTTTTACCGCTTTAACTGCAAGGCAGTCGTGATGCATGCAATTATAAAGATTCCAAGTGCAGCACCAAAATCTGCAACTTTGTGCTTGCGTGAGAAGTGTGTGAAAAGAGCACCTGCGAAGTAGAGAGCAAGGCATGCAGAAGCTAATACGCCAAGTGGTTTATTCCATATTCCGGCGATGATTCCAAGTCCACCAGCAATTTCTAGAAATGCAAGTACTGGTATTTGGTTTGTTTTAACGCCCACTTTAGCCATCGCCTCCATGACATCTGGAACCTTTTTCAGCTTTGAAACAGCTGATCCAATAGCGGCAAATGCGAGGAGTGCTGCGAATATGTTGAGTGCGATGGTCATCTATTTAGCTGCTTTCTTATTGAGGAGGCGGTTTTCTAGGAGCCTACAGCCTTGAATCATTTTGAAATCCACGACTCCGGCTTATAGGGCGACTCTTCTTTATTTTTATAGTTTGTAAAGTTAATTTGCGCTTACTTTGCCTAAAAATGTTTGTACAAGTTGCTGCATAACCTGTCGCAGATTTAGATGTTTTTATGGGGAATCCATGGGCAAATATGGGCAGTTTTATGGGCAACTTTCTAACTACAAACAACTTAGTAATATCGATCTGAAGAGATCAATTCCTCCGGCTTATCGGGCGACTCTTTTTATTACTCGTAAGCTTTGGATAGGCAGGGCTCTAGCAGTGGACTGTCAGAGCAGGAATGTTCCTACTTAATTTCTCTTATCATCCATAAGGCAAATCTTCTGTAATAAATTACTTGTTTTGGTTTAAAAATATCTTGTATTGCACCCGATCTGTAATCGCAACCTTGTCATAAAGCTTTCGGGCAACCTCATTATCTGGAGCAGTAGTCCAGTAAAGCCGCTTTGATCCTTTTGCAGTGGCAATCTTTTCTAACTCATTAATTAATGCTCTACCAACCCCGCCGCCTCTTACCTTAGGATCAACATAGAGATCTTCTAGGTAGCAAAAATCTTCAACCTCCCAGGTTGATGGTCGAAATATGTAGTGAGCAAGGCCAACTACTTGGCCATCTTTTTCAGCAATGAGTCCTTTGATATTAAAATCTGAGTGGATTCGCTGCCAAGTTAACTCAAACTGATCATCTGATAATTTTGATTTATAAAAAACTATGTACTCTTTAAATAGCTCAAGCCATCGAGCCTTATCACTTACCGTGATTGGGCGAATTGTTATTGACATAGAGCAAGCATATAACTAGTGCAAGATAACTGCTAGTAATTAAAATTTATGCGATACTTACACCACTTCGGTTTGGCAGGTGAGATGACTCGGCAATATGCCGGGTCATTTTGCTTTTAGTCATCCACAGATTTCATTTTCACTGAGCAATCCACATCCTATTTCAGAGATTATTTAGCAGTGATGTAGATGTGTTGTAATTGGCAGCATATCAATTTTTGCCAAATCGAAGGTGCGGGTTCAAATCTCGTCATCTGCACCACAGTCTTACTTATTTTGTACTGATCAGTTGGCATTGATCGCAAAGTAAAAATAATTGAGCAAGAGGGGCCTTAATTAAGGCCCCTCTTTTTTCATGCTGTGCTTAACTAATCCAATGAACCTAGCTACCTTTGCTCACAGTGAGGTATTAGCGCCATTCTTCTTTTTAATTGGAATGCAACTTCGTAATGAAACTACCCACATCAAACAGATATTACTCCCTAGCTTTGCTGCCTTAGGAGGAATGGTATTTCCGGCAGTTATTTTCCTCTCCCTAACTTCAGATCCAGCAATCTCAAATGGTTGGCCACTTGTTATGCCAACTGATATCGCACTAGTTATGTTGGTATTACTTGCGTTAGGAAAGCGCGTAAGTATTGAGTTAAAGAGCTTTCTACTAGCCCTTGCAGTTGCTGATGATCTCTTATCAATCTTGGTCTTAGCTGGTAAGTACTCAGGGGCGTTAAAGATCAGTGAGATTTTAGCAAGTGTTGGCGCGGTAATACTTGGCGCTGTGATTGGCAAAGTTGCCAAAGAGAAGTTATTTATTAACTTTGTTAACTTTATTATTCTGCCCGTATATGTAGTGGCAAATATCTATCCAACAATCACCGCTGGCTTAGAGCTCTCTTCATCTTTGGGTAACTCAATTATTATCGCAAGATTGTTGGGCAAAGTAATTGGCATAACTCTTTTCACCCTCCTTGGCATGAAGCTACTTAAACAAAGCCTGGCAATTAAAAAGAGTGAGTTAGTAGCCGGCTCTGCCTTTGCTGGAATGGGGCTTGCTGTTTCAATCATGATTGCCAACCTAAGTTACCCATCAGCTCTACTGCTGAATCAAGCAAAGGCTGGTTTGTTAATTGCTGCGGTAATCTCAGGGGTAGTAGGTAGTGCGGTTTTAGTACTTACTAACCGTAGTAACACTAAGTAGGGGAGTAAGTAATGTGTGAGAAGGTAATCTGTAGAAAATGTAGCAAGCCAACTTGGGCTGGATGTGGTGAGCATATAGAGGAGGCACTTGCTGGTATTGCAAAGGTAGATCGCTGCCAAGGACATCAAGGTGAGCCAAAGAAGAGTGGATTATTAAATAGATTGCTTAATCGCTAAAGTATTTAGATGTCAATCGAAGTTATTACTGCAACTATTAATGATGTAGATCGGTTGCGCGCACTTCGTCTAGCTGCCCTTAAAGATACTCCAGATGCCTTTGGTGCTAAGTATGAGGATGAGGTTAAGAAACCAATATCGGATTGGCAGGATCGATTAAAAAACACCTCTTGGTGTTTTGTGGTTGCAGATGGTGTTGATATTGGATTACTTGCAGTAGATCTAGCGGATAAGGATCGCAATAGTGCTTGTTGGTTATCTAGTTGGTGGATCCGCGAAGATCATCGCGGAAGTGGTATTCCTAAGTTAATGCTCAACTGGCTAGAGCAGCTATGCGCAGAAAAGAACTGGAAAAAGATTGGTTTAGGTGTTTGGCCGGATAATTTAAGGGCAATTGCAGCATATAAAAAGTTAGGATTTACTGAGAGGCAAAAGCTATTGCCATCTAGGTCAATTCCTGGCCTGATGTATTTGGCGATGTATCGAAATGTTGGGGAGTAGATGAGTAAGAAAGAGATCGATTCCTACATCGCAGGACAGAGCGAGCCAGAAAAAACACTCCTAAAGGAAATGCGAAAAATAATTATGGATATCGAGCCATCTTTAAAGCAGGGTATTTCATATGGATTACCAGCTTTTATCTTAGATGGCGATGTAGTTTGTGGAATTGCAGCTAGAAAAAATGGTTGTTCTTATTATCCATTTAGTGGCTCTGTGTTAGCAGCGTTAAAGAGTGATTTAGTTAAATACAAGCAAAGTAAAGCAGCGCTTCACTTTGACGCCCCTCTTCCTAAGACATTGGTGCGTAAATTGATGACGCAACGGATGGTGCAGATAATGGTCAAAAAGAAACGTAAGTAAAGTTGTAGGATTAGCGTATGAAGAACGCTAATCAGCAAAATCAATTATCTGATATCTCCCAGGCTGAATTAGATCGATATGAGCGATTAGATCAAGAGTGGCGTGAGTATGGCATTGCCGCCCCTGCCAGACGGGCATTAGTAGATGCTAAGTTATATAAGGTCTCTGATTTGCGAAAGATTTCACAAAGTGATTTGGAGCAACTACATGGCATGGGCAAAAGTGCAATTGCCCGGCTTAAAGTATTGATGAATGCTAAAAAAATTAAGTTTCGGCCATGAAGCGCTTTTTCACTTGGTTTATCGCCTTATTTACCAACCGACGCACCTGGGTTAGACAAATCATTGTTGCTGCTATTGCCTCAGCAACCGCCTGGATAGTAGGAGATAACTTAATAATTAATGGCGGATTAGTAGCGGCAATTGTTTGCGCACTTAGCATTCGAATCTCACTATATAAATCTGTGCGCGAAGGATTAGGCCAGATTGTTGGAACTGCAATTGGAGCCGGTGTTGCACTTCTTACTGTTTACTTCTTTAACTTTGGCGTAATTGCAATCGGCACAACTGTGCTTTTTTGTTCAATTGTTGCCAGAGGACTTCGACTAGGTGAGGTGGCATCGGTAAATGTGCCAGTAACTGCCCTGATTGTTATTGGCCCAGGAATTTCTGGCTCAACTGCGCAGCACAGATTACTATCAACATTAATTGGCGCAGCTGTTGCCATTGTTTTCTCATACTTCTCACACTCCAACACACCTGCTGGGCGAACAGTTAATCAGATCGCCAGAATTGGTAAGCGAAGTGCGGAGTTAATTAGCGATATGGCAGAGGGGGTAGCGGCTGGCTTTAATCAAAAGCAAGCAGGTAGTTGGCTAGCAAAGGCAAGATTGTTAGTGGAGGAGATTCCAACCCTTCGCTCGCAAGCACTTGAAGCTAAGCAGTATGCAAAATGGTCACCACTTGCCGGTATTGATGAAGCAGATGCCCTTTATGTTCAAGGAGTTGCAGTTGAACACATGGTGGTGCAGGTTCGAACTATGGCTAGAACATTATTTGATTCAACCTTAGATGAAAAGCGGATGGATGTAGTTGATCGCCAGATTGCTTACGCACTCTCTGCCACTAGCTACGCCATTACCGCAAAGATTGAGTTAATTGAGTCTGATCACAGTATTAATGAGATCGATAATATTGCCCGAGATCTTCGACTTGCAGCAGATAACTTAACTGAGGAGTTAATTGCTCAGGCTGAAAAACTACCCCGCAGCCAATTTGTTAGATGTATTTCCTTAGTTTCCCAGATGAAAATTATTGCTAACTCATTAGATGAGTCATCTCCGGCCCTATATAGTGTTAAAACCCCAGGGGAGCCGACCAGCGCAAAGGTGATTGGGCTATCTCCTGTGATTAAGACAACCAAATTGAGCAAGCGTATTTGGCTTGGCCTTCGCAATTTCTTGCGTCGCTAGTAATATCTAGCTATGAGTAATGCTGAGATCACCCAATATGCAAATGAGTATGAGGCAGCCACTAATTACTTTTTGGATGCGGTTAAAAAATTAAATCCTGCTGATTTAGATAAGCCTAAAAGTGATGGCTGGAATGCCCGTCAAGTAATTCATCACCTAGCCGATAGTGAATCCCAATCATGCGCCAGGCTTAAAAGATTAGTAGCAGAGCCTGGAACTACCATTCAAGGTTATGATGAAAATAAATGGGCACAAAGTTCAACCTTAGGTTATAAAGAGTTGCCAATCGAAAACTCAATTGCCTTATTTAAAGCATCCCGGGCCGCATCATTGGAAATTATTAAAAGATTAAGTGTTGAACAGCTTTCAAATGCTGGGGTGCATACTGAATCTGGTGCTTATGATCTTAAAAAATGGCTAACGGGCTATACCAACCATCCAAAGGATCACGCCGGGCAATTGTTAGCCGATTAACTCCGCATTTGAGTATTTGCGTTGCGGATGTTTACAAATCTCATTATTCATATTTTCAGCACACTTTGCACAGAGTAAATTAAGTGAGTTACATGGCGGCTTTGGGCAATCATAAAAACGATTTGCCGCAGCTTGGCACTTCTCACACTTTGCAATAGATTTAGAGTTTTTACTGAACTCAATTGACATCCGGTTATCAAATGTGAAGAGGGCGCCCTCCCACAAACTATCATCACCAAGCTCTTTGCCGTAGGTAAAGATGCCGCCATCAATTTGATAAACCTCTTTAAAGCCGCGGGTAGTCATTACTGAGGACAAAACCTCACACCTAATACCACCGGTGCAGTAGGTAACAATTGGCTTATCCTTTAAGTGATCATACTTTCCACTTTCAATCTCTGCCACAAAATCTCTTGTAGTTGCAGTATCTGGCACTACTGCATTTTTAAATCTGCCAACCTGGGCCTCAAAAGAATTGCGGCCATCAAAGAAGATGACATCATCCCCGTGCTTTGCTACTAACTCATCAACTTGAGCCGGCTTTAGATGTTTACCAGCACCAACTACACCATTTTTATCAACCTTAATCTCATCAGGGTGACCAAAGGCAACTAACTCAGGGCGCACCTTCACACTTAACTTTGGAAAATCATTACCAGTTCCATCAGACCATTTAAATTTCATCTTGGCAAAGCCTTCATAAGCTCTGGTTTGGCGAATATATTTTTTAAGATCATTTATATCCCCGCCTAATGTGCCATTGATGCCATGGGGGGAGATAATTATTCGGCCCTTTAAATTTAAGCTCTGGCATAAGGTTTTTTGCCAAATCTTTATCGCAGCAGGATCTGAGAGTGGAGTGAAGATGTAATAGAGAATTACCTTTGGTAGATTCATACTCATATTTTAACCACCTAAGTAGTTAGAGTTTAAAGGTAGGTCTAAGCGGTAAATTAGAAGCCAGGTATGCAGCATCAATTAATGTTGCCTGCGCTAGTGCATCCTTTGCATCTGTTTTAAAAGCCTTACCAAGATCTACTGCATCTGCAAATGCCATTAATTGGTAGGTGTAGGTGGAAAGTGATGGCAGATGTTCAACCCGCTTATTGCCATTGATATCAACAATTACCCGTGGATCCCAGCCGGTAACTACAAAATTTGGCAGGTGAACACTTCCTTTACTTCCAGTAACTGTAAGTGGTCCGTTAAAGGCAGGGGACTCCATATCGCCCTTTGCAAGACCTGCAACACCATTTGGATACTTAAGCTGAATATATAACTTGGTATCAATTTTGCCATCTGGGGCGTTAGATTCAGTTTTAACAATACTTGGCTCACCATCTGCAATTAACTGACTGATCATGCGCTGGCTATGAAGTGCGTAACAACCAACATCCATCATTGATCCACCTGCTAAATCAAATTGCAACCTTAAATCACTCTTATCTGGCATTGGCGTCAATAGCGCCGACTCCACCTTAATTACTTCACCTATTTCACCAGATTTAATAATTGCAAGTAATCTTTGAAAAACTGGGTGGTAGTAGTAGTGAAAACCCTCCATAAATACCTTGCCAGATTTACTTGTGGCAGCCAAAACTTCTTTTGCTTCTGCAGCATTACTGACCGATGGCTTCTCACTTAGAACATGTTTACCAGCAGCTAATGCTTTTACATTCCACGGAGCATGGGCGCCGTTATGCAGCGCGTTATAAACCACATCCACATTTGGATCATCAATTACCTCTTGGTATGAGCCATATGCTTTTTCAATCTGATACTGCTTAGCAAACTCAGTAGCTCTTGATTTATCTCGAGCCCCTACTGCAACTATTTGATGATTTGTTGCATTTGCTGGAAATATGATTGCGCGAGGTGCAATACCTGCTGCTCCTAAGATGCCGATTCGAAGTGGTTTGCGGGCATTATCCATATCCCTAATCTACCTCCTAATTACTTGCCGTAGTAGCGCTTCATAAACTGATCTTTAAACTCAAAAAATGAGCCATCCTCAATACTTTCTCGCATCTGATCAACTAAGCCAACAATAAAGTGCTGGTTATGAATTGTGGCCAAGGTAGCTGCCACCATTTCTTTTGCTCTAAATAGATGGCATAGATAAGCCCTGGTGTAGTGGGTGCAGGTGTAACAGGTGCAATCTTTTTCAATTGGGAAAAACTCATCCTTATGTGGGGCATTTGAAATATTTATTCGCCCATCCTTAGTAAAGACTGAGCTAGTTCTGGCTTGCCTAGATGGTGCAACACAATCAAAGGTATCTGCGCCATTTTCAACCCCAACAAATAAATCATCTGGCTCACCAATTCCTAAGAAGTGACGAGGTTTATCAACTGGTAGCTCCTCATTTACCCACTTTAAAATATCACCAAGAGTTTGTTTATCTAACGCCCCACCAATACCAAAACCATCAAAGGAGACCCCATCCATACTCATTTGAGATAGATCTTTTGCAGCTTTTCTTCTTAAATCTTCATACTGGGCGCCTTGCAGCACACCAAAGAGTGCTTGGTATGGTTTGCCGGATCTATCTTTAGTTAACCGATCATGCTCGACTAAACAACGCTGGGCCCATAATCTAGTTCGCTCTAATGCTTTCACTTGATAGCTTCTGGTGTTATGCAAAGTAGTGCACTCATCAAAGGCAAAGATAATATCTGCGCCAATCTGATGCTGCACCTGCATAGAGATCTCAGGAGTGAAGCGGTGCATGGAACCATCAAGGTGTGATTTAAAGGTAACGCCATCATCATCAACATGGGCTAACCGCTCTTTATCATCAGCAATGACATCATCTGCTTGAAAAGTATTCTCATCCATCGCAATAACTTTTTTAAAACCAACCCCAAGGGACAAAACTTGAAAGCCACCAGAGTCGGTAAATGTTGGCCCTTGCCAATTCATAAATTTAGATAGGCCACCTGCTTTATCAACTAAGGCAGAGCCTGGTTGCAAATAAAGATGGTAAGCATTTGCTAATACTGCTTGTGCACCTAAATCTTTTAATGACTCTGGCAAGACTGATTTTAAAGTTGCCTTAGTTCCAACTGGAATAAAAGCTGGAGTTTTAATTTGACCATGTGGGGTTGAGATAAGACCGGTCCTGCCCAAACGATTAGTAAGAGTCTTACCCACCTGGAAGTTAAATTGCCCGCTCACCTGAGAATCAAACCATTGATGGCTGGTAGGGGTGAAAATCGGGAAATATAACGTTTTCGATACCCCCCCCGCGAGGAGAGAGGAGTTACTGGCCAGTTCTCTTTTACAAGTAATTTGGCTACCGTTCACCTTTAGGAACTTACATCAGATAGAGATTTACCTGTTTTACATACCTATTAGATCTTATAGGAGGGTTTTTGTGGCAAGTAGTACCAAGTCAGTTCTAGATGAGCCAAACCCTGTTTTAGATACAAATATTGCTCTACGAACTCCAAAACAAATTGCATGGGCAAAGTTTCGTGCGAATAAGGTCGGCGTGGTCTCGTCTTTTGTAGTTGTTTTCTTTATTTTTCTAGCATATGGCGCCCCACTTGTTACTAGAATTTTTCAAGTTAGTTCGACAGATATTTATTTAGACTTACTAGATGATAATGGCAATCCAGAAGGTAAATTCGGTGGAATGAGCTTTGCGCATCCATTTGGTATTGAACCAGGTGCTGGGCGAGATGTTTTTGCCATGTTGCTATATGGTTCAAGAATTTCCTTTTCAGTTGCAATAATTAGTAGTGTTTCAGCAATTGGAATTGGGATGGTCTTAGGAATCACCGCTGGTTATTTCCGAGGTAAAGTTGATGCAGTAATTGGCAGATTCTCAGATCTACTCTTTGCTTTTCCTTCATTTTTTATGATCATTGCATTGAGTAAGCCAATGGTTGAACGAGTTGAATCTTTAGGGATTGTCCGCGATAACGGTGCCCGACTTACCGTACTTATTATTTTCTTTGTATTCTTTGGTTGGACAGGATTTGCACGCCTGATTAGGTCACAAGCGCTAAGTCTTCGTGAGCGAGATTTCATAATGGCAGCCCAAGCACAAGGTGCATCTAGCTGGCGAATTATTACTAAAGAGATGTTACCTAATCTTTGGACAACTGCGATAGTTTTTTTATCCTTATCTCTACCTGGCTACCTAGCAGCTGAAGCAGTCTTCTCCTTCTTAGGTGTTGGTATCAACCCACCTGCATCAACATTTGGATTAGTTCTCTCAGATGCGATTAAGTACTGGAGAACAGATACGGCATATCTATTGATCCCTTGCATAATGCTGATAACAATTGTTCTATCACTTAATTTGCTCGGTGATGCTGTAAGAGATGCTTTAGATGCGAAGGGTACATAGAAAAATAGATTTTCTATCAATTGGGTAAATTATTTAGCTAATTGATAGAGAACCAGTCTAGGTGAGTAAGCGCTTACTTATTTAGAAGGGTGTAAGACCTTAGATCGCGGCCGCGTTTTAAGGAATTTAACTAGGAGGAACTATGTCAGTCAAAAAAATGACTGCGCGTCGCCTTATTGCTTCTCTATCGGCTGTTGCATTAGCCACTGGAGTTGTAACTATGGGCACTACTAGTGGAGCAAATGCTGCTGAAAAACCTTATACCGGCGGTACTTTGTTCTTCTATACACACGCAGACAATTTTCCAAATCTAGATCCAACTCGTATGTATACCGGTCGGGATATTGCCCTATTTGGTTCATACCTAATGCGTACCTTGGTTACATATAAGCCAGCAAAGGGTCCAGCAGGTACAACACTTGTTGCAGATCTTGCAACTAACACTGGTGTACCAACAAACAAAGCAAAGAATTGGACATTCACACTTCGACCAGGCGTTGCCTGGGAAGATGGATCTGCAATTACCTGTGCTGATGTTAAATATGGTTGGTCTAGAACCTTCGCAATTGATATTTATCAAGAAGGTCCAACTTACCCAATTTCATGGTTAGACATCCCAACTTTAGCTGATGGTTCATCAGCCTATAAGGGTCCATACCTAAAGACCGGACAAGCTCTATTTGATAAATCAATTACCTGCTCAGCAGATAATCGCACAATCAAATTCAATTTAAAGCGGTCTGTACCTGACTTTAACTACTACATGACGTATCTATCTGCTGGTCCAGTACCTGCAAAGAAGGACACCGGTGAGAAGTATGACCTGCGTCCATTTGCATCTGGTCCCTACAAGATTGAGAAGAATGTAGCGGGCGAGGAAATGGTTTTGGTCCGTAACACTAAGTGGAGCAAAGCTTCAGATCCAGTTCGTACACCTTATCCAGATGAGATCGTATTTAAGTTTGGGTTAAATGAAGATGTTCGTGACGACATTACCATGAGCGATTCGATTGCTAATGGAGTTAGCCTAGATTCATTACAGCTAGCAAACAACATCACATTCTTTAAATCAACAAATCCAAAGGATGCTGCACGTCGTATGAATAACTATGATCCATACGTTTCATACCTAACTGCAAATAACTCTGCTGGTCACGTTGACTGCTTAGAAGTTCGTAAAGCGATCTTCTTTGCTATTAATAACCAGGCACTGATCGACCTATCTGGAGGACTTGAGTTCTACGGAGATATGGGTGATGGAATTGTTAAGCCATTGCTTGGAGCAGATTATGCGCCAACTACTGGAAACATTCACGATGCAAACTTTAAGATCGCAGGTAATCCAGATTATGCAAAGACTCTCTTAGCTGAGGCTAAGACAAAGTGTCCTGCAACTTACGACAGAGCAACCAACCCTGATAAGGGATTGGTATATATCCGCCCTGATACAGCTTCAAGCAAGAAGACAGCTGTTCTTGTGCAAGCCGCTATGGAAAAAGCCGGTATTGTTCTTAAGTATCAATACGAGCCACAAGGAACCTACAACGCGCAGTTAGAAGTCTTCAAGAAGACCAGCGATCTTTTCTCATCTGGTTGGGGACCTGACTGGGCAAATGCTTCAACTGTTATCCCAGAGCTATGGGGTGAGGGTTGCTGTAACTACACCAATAATAAGAAGGTTCCTGAATACGCAGCCTTTATTGCGAAAGTAGATAAGGCACTGGTTGAGCTTGATCGTAAGAAGCAATCAGCAATGTGGAAGGAACTTAACCAGTACGGAATGGATCAATACTGGTACGTCCGTACCGTCTTTGGTAAGTCTCAACAAACTTGGGGCTCTAAAGTTGGTGGAGTTTATTACTGGGATGCTCAAGGAAGCTTCGGCTTCGGACAGCTCTACGTTAAATACTAATATCGATTAAAAGTAGGATTTAACCTACTTAATTGCAATTAGTAATTTAGTTAGTAGGTATAGGTGGATCGAAAGATCCACCTATACCTATGAAAATTAGAAAGAGGGAGTAGATGCTTAAATATATTTCTAGGCGCTTGGCTTACACCCTATTTTTAATTTTATTTGTAAGCATTACTGTTTATTTTATTTTTGATCTACTACCAGTAGATCCAGCTCGATTAATATGTTCCAAACAGTGCACTCCTCAGATTGTGGAAGCTAATCGACACAAACTTGGCTTAGATGTTCCGGTACTTGAGCAATGGTGGCGATTTATTCAGGGTTTATTTGCTGGTCGTACATATGGCGATGGCGAGGTTGCTTTTAGTTGCCCTGCTCCAGCCTTTGGCTATTCATATACCCGTCACGAGTGTGTAACAACCATGATTGGTAAAGCTTTTCCAGTAACTTTAAGTTTGGCACTTGGTGCATTTGCCTTATGGATTTCAGTCGGTGTCTCACTTGGAATATTAGCTGCTCGCAAAAAAGGAAAGTTTGCAGACCGGGCAAGCTCAGTTTTCGTATTAGTAGGAACCTCACTTCCTACATTTATCACTGGAATTCTGGTTGTTTTGTTTATCGTTTTGCAATTTAACCTTGTTAATCCTCTGGAATTAGGTGATTGGGCAAATCCATTTACAGACCCACTTGGTTGGCTCAAAGCCTTTTTCTTTCCTTGCGCAACCCTAGCTTTATCATATGCTGCCACTTACACCAGATTTACAAGGTCGAATGTAATTGAAACCTCTAGTGAGGATTACATCAGAACTGCGCGGGCTAAGGGGTTAAGTGAGAAGGTTATTTTGCGTAAACACACACTTAGGGCAGCACTCGCCCCAATTGCCACAATTGCAGGTTTAGATTTTGCTGGATTGTTGGGTGGAGCGATTATTACTGAAGGCATTTTTGGTCTAAATGGATTAGGCAAAATGAGTATCACCGCTGTGCTAGAAACATATGATTTACCGGTAATTGTTGCTACCACTCTGATTGCATCTACATTTTTAGTTGTAATGAATTTAATTGTAGATATCTTATATGCTTTCCTAGATCCAAGAGTTAGACAATCATGACCAAATTTTTAGAGGTTAAGAATTTATCAGTGGGTTTCCCAACTCCTGATGGCCTAGTTAAGGCATCAAATAATGTTTCATACTCAGTGGATTTAGGTGAGACATTAGCAATTGTAGGAGAGTCAGGATCAGGTAAATCAGTTTCTAACTTAGCTGTGATGGGATTACATAATCCAGTTTCAACCCAAATTTCTGGAAGTGCGGTTTTAAATTTACCAACTGGTCCAGTAGATGTTATCTCTGCCGATCCTGAGATAGTGCGCAGACTTCGCGGAAAAGTAATGTCGATGATATTCCAAGATCCCATGTCAGCACTGCATCCATACTATTCAGTGGGAGATCAAATTGCCGAAGCCTGGGCGTTGTATAACGAAGGTTCTAAAAAAGATGGTTTAAAAAGAGCTCAACAGATGTTGGATTTAGTGGGAATTCCTGTTGCCGACAAACGGGTAAATGAGTTCCCACATCAATTCTCAGGTGGTATGCGCCAGCGAGTAATGATTGCAATGGCACTGGTTAATAATCCGTCACTGCTAATTGCTGATGAGCCAACCACGGCGTTAGATGTAACTGTACAAGCACAGATTTTGAGTTTACTCAAGGATTTACAAAAAGAGTTCAATATGGCAATTATTTTAATTACACATGATTTAGGTGTAGTTGCTCAGGTAGCTGACCGAGTTTCTGTTATGTATGGTGGGCAGGTTGTAGAGAGTGCAACAGCTGATCAAACTTTCTATAAATCAATTCAGCCATACACAATGGGTTTATTAGATTCGATTCCTCGGGTCGATCTAACAGGTTCACATAGACTCAGATCTATTCCTGGTCAGCCACCATCACTAATAAATTTACCGGCTGGTTGTGCATTTGCCCCACGTTGCAGTTTTGCAAGTGAGGTTGCAGAGAACAAGTGTCGCGTAACTGAGCCAGAGTTAGTAGAGAAAAGTACTGAGCACTTTGCAAGATGTCATCTGTCTGTCGAAGAACTTTCAACTATTTCAATTTCTAGAGCAGGAAAGTAATATGAGTGAAAATATTTTAGAGATTAATAATCTTAAGAAGTACTTTAATTCAGCATCCGGTGGAATTTTTAATCAAAAAAAGGGTTTAGTTAAAGCAGTTGACGGCGTTAATATCAAGGTAAAGCGTGGTGAAACTGTTGGTCTAGTAGGAGAATCTGGCTGCGGTAAAACCACTGTTGGCCGAACTGTTATGAAGCTATATGAACCAACAAGTGGTCAAATCATTTTTGATGATAAAGATATTACAAATCTGAAGCGGCGCGAAATGAAGAGTATTCGTTCTAAAATGCAGATGATCTTTCAAGACCCATTTGCATCTTTAAATCCACGCCACACGGTTGGCACAATTATCGAAGCTTCTTTTACAATTCATGGAGTTAAGCCCGAGGGTGGAACAAAGAAAGCTGTCGGCGAATTACTTGAAAGAGTGGGGTTAAACCCAGAGCACTTAAATAGATTTCCGCATGAATTCTCTGGTGGACAACGTCAACGAATTGGTATTGCCCGCGCCCTTGCTCTTAGCCCAAAATTAATTGTGGCTGATGAGCCAGTTTCAGCCCTTGATGTTTCAATTCAAGCACAGGTAATTAATCTGCTGGATGATCTACAAAAAGAGCTGGGTCTTTCATACCTATTTGTTGCACACGACTTGTCCGTAGTTCAACATATCTCCGATCGAGTAGTTGTTATGTATTTGGGTAAAGTTATGGAGGAGGCAAAAACTAGCGAACTATTTAGCTCACCGCGCCATCCATATACAAAAGCTTTACTTTCTGCCGTACCTGTCCCAGACCCACAATTAGAACGCAAACGTGAGCGAATACTTCTACAAGGTGATTTGCCTAGCCCTATGAATCCACCAGCAGGATGCGTATTTAATACCCGATGCTGGAAAGTTCAAGATAAGTGCCGAGTTGAGATTCCACAACCTATTCAGATTGCGCCAAATCACACCCTAGCTTGCCACTTTCCAGAGCCTGCTAACTAAAACTATTTAAGAGTTCCAGTTACTGCAACTACTGACCCATCAAAAGATGCGGTCAGCTCTAGTGGGTCACCAATTTTTGCCATACAGGCGATGCCATAAGAAAATGTGACTGTTGCACCAGGTTTAAGTGTGTCAGTTGGTGCACCATTGATTCCATTGTCACCATCTAATACATCAACGCATGTATTAGTACCAGATTTTGCGGCAATTGAAACTGTTGCAAGATCAAGAGCTTTGGCGCCGCCATTGACTACGGTTACCTCAAATTTATTTGGAATCTGTGGCTTTTGGTAATTTGATGCAAATTTAGTTGGCACAAAATGCACCGGTTCAGTGAAGGTTAATTTAACTCCATTTGCTAGATCTAGAGATGATCCAAAACCAACAGTTGCCGCTGGTGCTTCGGCTTCAACAAGGGCAGTGTTGTTTTCTACCTCACTTGAATTTAATCCTAAATCCTTTTTCGCACAGCCAGTTAGGGCTGTGGCAACTAGGGCGGTGATAGAAAGTACCAAAACAAGATTATTCTTAACTTTAAACAATGTGCCTCCCAATAATTATTACTACGGGTAACCCTACCAAATCCGTACCCGGTCGCTACTCGCCATAAAGTGCTGATCGCCATCATTTACCCCAAAAGCATCGTAAAACTCACTTAAATTAGCAACTATTTGATTACACCTAAACTCATCAGGGGAGTGAGGATCTGTTGCAATTCTTCTTCGCACCTCTTCAGGTCGATACTTACCCCGCCAA
>Ga0209401_1001369_pt1 | contig 16156 bp, 23 predicted proteins | sample M_140807_MF_Meta_FD_187318 | JGI IMG/M metagenome (GOLD analysis project Ga0209401, IMG submission 187318) | Freshwater microbial communities from Lake Montjoie, Canada to study carbon cycling - M_140807_MF_MetaG (SPAdes) (version 2) | ecosystem: Environmental > Aquatic > Freshwater > Lake...
AAACCAGAATGAAATATATATTTGTAGCCGGCGCTCCAGGCAGTAAATGGAGTTCAGTAACTAAAAACATCTACTATAGTCCTGATATTGATAACAGTGACTATAGTGATGAACGCACTTACTATCATGATGCCAGTGGTAAGTTGGACTTAATGCACTTAGGTGCATACTTTGATCCTGGCATGGAATTTGGAACTGGATTCGATAACTTAAAAAATTATCGTAAAGAAATGATTGAAGCAGAATTTGATAGGCCCTTTAAAGGTCAAGGTATTCGTATCATTAAAAGTCATGTGTTTGCAAATCAAATTGATTTTTTAAAAACGTATTGGCCTGAATGTCCTATTATCCTTGTACATAGACCCGATGATGCTTGTTTAGGTTGGTGGGTTAAATGTGGCCATTTTGATATTACTTATCCTAGCTATTCATATTATTATAAGAATCTTAAAACAATGGCAAAGATTATTAAAGAGCAAAATGAAGGTATCACAAAGGCAATGCTTATGAGTAAAGGTTCAGTACCATTAACTAATCAGGCACTGTGCAGATTGCTAAATATACAGTTACCACCTGAAGAATATTTTCAGGACTACGCTCAATCTGATGTAAGAGTAACATTAATATAAAAGGACATAGTATGAATAGTAGTTGGGAATCTTCAAAAGCAAAAAGTAAGTATCACTTTGATAATTTCAAAAACGATCCAATGTTTGATAAAGTAGAAAAACTAGGTAAAATCATAGCAGATTTTAAACCAGAAGTTGAAGAAATTATTAAGAACGCAAAACCCGCTACATGGAGAACACGTGGGCAAGAAGGCAAATCACGTCCAGAAGAAGAATTAGCAAGCGAAGACTATGATTTAGAAAAATTTGGTTATGGTAGTGATTATCAAATCACACATTTGAATTGGAACATTCCACCTAAGTTAAAAATGATTACTGAATTGTTTGGACTTGATGATTGCATGGAACGAGTGCATGTTCAAATGCCAGGTGAAGTTTGGAACTTACATTTAGATAAACTCCAAAAATGGTGTCCTGAAGAACCATATAAAGTTATGCGTATTCAAGTTGCACTAACTGATTGGGAACAAGGACATTTTTGGAGTTATGGTAATTACAATCATCAGCAATGGCGTGCAGGGGATGTGACTACATTTGATTGGCAGAATGTACCTCATAGTACAGCAAACGCCGGACATAACCCTAGAGTTACATACCAGTTAACTGGTATCATCACAGAAAAGACAAACGAATTCATAAATAGATTAAAGAGATTTGGCGAACATCGATTATACGATACTGTCTCATCTTGGTAAGAACACACCTTAGGACCCGTACTTGCTACGGAGTGTGGGCCGGCTGCTGGCCCGAGGAGATAGGAGTCGTGCCCGAAGTTCTCGAAAGTGAGCAATTATTTGATAAATATATTAATGAAATCATATCAAATTATTACCGAATCCGCAGCCGATGAATTGGCTAAAACCTTACCGTCATTACAAAAACATGACTATGATACCATTGATAGGTTAATGAAAAAAATATCAGCAAAACACGGTATCACAGGAAAAGCACTACACAATCTATTTGTTAAGAAATACAAAAGAACACCTGATAATTGGATTAAAGGTAAACTTGATGAGGGTGATTTAAATAATGACCCAATCATGGAAAAGTTCATTAAATGGACTGCTCAAAAACTGCACTTAAAAACTATACCCAAAATCATCTTTAGCTATGATACTGAAAAGGCTCAAAAAGGGCATCATACGGGGCTACACATAGAGGGTGAAAACTCAGTTTGGGTATATGCAAAAAATCGCAATATGGTAGATATCATGCGTACTGTATTCCATGAATTGGTACATTGCCGTCAAGGTGAACTAAACATGACTAAACCCGGCGATAGTTACCCCGGTAGCCCAATTGAAGTCATGGCCGATGTGCTTGCAGGTAAGTATATGAAGATATTCGGCAAAGAGCACCACGAAATATTTCAATAAAGGTTACCTTTATTGCGTAAAAAGTTTGACTTTGTTACGCGGCTCATGTATAATAACTACTTCACAGGAGTTTATATATGACAGCAAAAATGTTTACAGGTGAACAAAAGATTAAACTTACCCAATTAATCAACGAAGGCATGGCAGTCATGCAAGAAGTTGATACATTGAATGAGGGTCTTGCAGACACCGTAAAGGCAATCGCCGAAGAATTGGAAGTAAAGCCTTCCGTACTCAAAAAAGCAATACGCATTGCACATAAGGCAAGTCTAACTCAGACTAATGCCGACAACGAAGAACTAAACAACATCCTAGAAACTGTGGGCAAAACACTTTGAGTTATGTAGACGCTATCCATAACAGGGATAACGACAGAATTTTCGTAGTTGAACGTGGTAGTGACGGTAAACGTCACTTCAACGAATTCCCTGCCAATTATGTATTTTACTATCCCGACAACAAGGGAAAGTATCGTAGCATCTATGGCGATCCAGTCTCACGTTTTAGTACACGAAAACGTCAAGAGTTTGAAAAAGAAAAACGCATTCATTCAAATAAAACCTTATTTGAAAGTGATGTTAATGTAGTATTTCGTTGTCTCAGTGAAAACTACCTTAAGGTTGACGCACCCAAACTTCACACATGTTTCTTTGACATTGAGGTAGACTTTGATCCTGTTAAAGGTTTCAGCCCTACTACTGATCCATTCAATCCAGTGACTGCTATCAGTATGTATTTGGATTGGCAAGAAACATTGGTTACATTGGTTGTTGCGCCAAAGCACATGAGTCCAGAAACGGCACAAGAAATTGTAGCTGAGTTTAGCAATGCTATTCTTTTTGATAATGAAAAGGATATGTTTGATGTTTTCTTTCAACTAATTGAAGATGCTGATGTATTGACTGGCTGGAACAGTGAAGGATACGACATACCCTATATGGTAAATCGTGTCACACGTGTGATGAGTAAGGATGACACACGCAAGTTTTGTTTGCTAGGTCAACTTCCTAAGCCTAGAACGTATGAGCGTTTTGGTAAAGAAGAACAAACATACGATTTAGTTGGACGCATTCACTTAGACTACTTACAACTCTACAAGAAATATAACTATGAGAGTCGCCACTCATATAAGTTAGATGCTATTGGTGAGATGGAAGTAGGAGAAAATAAAACACAATACGAAGGTACACTTGACCAATTGTATAACAAAGACTTTAACAAGTTTATTGAATACAATCGTCAGGATACTATGTTGTTAGTTAAAATTCACAATAAACTTAAATTCTTAGAACTAGCAAATCAGCTGGCTCATGAGAATACAGTATTACTGCCAACAGTAATGGGTTCTGTAGCTATGATTGAAATGGCAATTTTCAATGAAGCACACGAACGAGGTTTAGTAGTTCCAGACAAAAAAAGGAGAAGTGTAAATGCAGACGAACAACAAGCGGCAGGTGCCTATGTTGCTACTCCCAAAAAGGGAATACATGAATGGGTCGGAGCAGTTGACATCAACTCGCTCTATCCCTCGGTTATTAGGGCCCTCAACATGGCCGGTGAAACAATCGTCGGTCAAGTTAGGCAGACTCTTACAGAAAACTACATGAAAGAAAAAGGCTTGCGACTTGCATCAGAGAAAAAACGCCACAAAGATGGTGATGATGCGGTTACAGGTAGTATTCTGTGGGAAAACTTGTTTGGTGCTTTAGAATATACTGCTATTATGAACCAAGAACGCGGTACTATGCTTACAATTGACTATGAAGATGGTCGCAGTGAAGAATATAGTGCGGCAGAGATATGGAAATTAATTTTTGATAGTCATAAGCCTTGGATGTTAAGTGCTAATGGCACAATCTTTACATACGAAAAAGAAGGTGTAGTTCCAGGACTATTAACTCGATGGTACTCGGATCGTAAAGATATGCAGAGAAAACTTAAAGAATCTACTACACAAGAGGATCGTGACTATTGGGATAAACGTCAACTTGTTCGTAAGATTTTATTGAACAGTGCATATGGCGCACTATTAAATGAACACTGTCGTTTCTATGACAAGCGTATTGGTCAAAGTGTTACATTAAGTGGTCGTCAAATTGTTCGTCACATGATGAGCCAAATCAATCAAACTGTGACGGGTAACTACACACACGAAGGGGAAGCAATTGTATACGGTGATACTGATAGTTGCTATTTTACTGCGTTTCCATTGCTTAAAGAGCAAATCAAAAATAAAGAATTAACATGGGATAAAGAAACCTGCATTGGTTTATATGATGGTATTGCTGATGAAGCTAATAGTAGTTTCCCCGCATTCATGGAAAAAGCATTTCATGCACCTCGCAAGAATGGTGAAATCATTAAAGCTGGTCGTGAACTGATTGGCGACCGTAGTATCTTTATTACAAAGAAACGTTATGCTATCAATATCTTTGATAAAGAGGGTAAGCGCAAAGATAGTGATGGTAAAAAGGGTGACGTTAAGGCTATGGGTCTTGACTTGAAACGTGCTGATACACCTAAGTATGTACAGGAATTCTTAATGGATGTATTGTGCATGGTTATTCAAGATGGCAAAGGTCGTGAAGAAGTTGTTGAATGTATCAAAGATTTTAAACGAATTCTTTCTGCACAAGAAAGTTGGACAAAGGGCTCTCCAAAGTCAGTTAACAATTTAACTATGTACGGTGAGAAGGAAGCTAACAGTAAAAAAGGTCGTGAGAATATGCCCGGTCACGTTCGTGCGGCATTGAACTACAATTATCTACGCAAAGTAAACGGTGACCAATACAGTCAAAAAATTGTTGATGGTATGAAGGTTATTGTTTGCAAACTTAAAAGTAATCCATTAGGCTTTACAAGTGTTGCATATCCAACTGACGAACTTAGATTGCCAACTTGGTTTACTGAATTACCATTTGATGATGATGAAATGGAAAAAACGTTGGTCGATGAAAAGATTGATAACTTATTGGGCGTGTTAAGCTGGGACATTAGAACTAGCACAAACACAAAATCAACATTTGATGATTTATTTACGTTTGGTTAAATTGATACTTGACTTACGCAATATATTCCATCATAATACACTCTACAACTACCTAAATATAGTAGTAACAAACAAAGGAAAAACATGAAAGATTATTTAAAAGATTTAATTGACCATACATATGGTCTGGGTGATATTGAACTTATCAAAGTCACAGGCACTGCAACAGAGACTACTATCAATGCTGTAGCAGAAAACAAAAGCGTTATTATCAGTGGTAAGTTTAAAAACCCTATTGCAGATTTTATCGGCACATTTGGTATGCCTAATTTAGGTAAACTAAAAACAATTATTGGCTTTGATGAATATGATGAACATTCTAATATCAATGTGACTAACACACAACGTGATGGTGTTGCAGTTCCTAGCACAATTCACTTTGAAACAAAGACTGGTGACTTTGTAAATGATTATCGCCTTATGCTTAAGACTATGGTTGAAGAAAAAGTTAAGACTGTATCTTTCAAAGGTGCCAATTGGAACATTGATTTTGAACCCACAGTTCCAGGTATCTTGCGTTTGAAAAAACAAAGTCAGGCTAACAGTGAAGAAACTACTTTTGTAGCTAAAACTGAAAACGGTGACTTAAAGATTTATTTTGGTGACCCAAGTACACACAGTGGTAACTTTGTGTTTCACTCAGGTGTAACAGGCACACTAACTAAACAATGGAAGTGGCCCGTTAAACAATTTATTGCTATCTTAGATTTAGTTGGTGATAAGACAGTTCGTATCAGTGATGCAGGTGCCGCAGAAATTACAGTTGATAGTGGTCTTGCAGTTTATACATACTTACTTCCAGCAAATACCAAATGATTAAAAGTATAACAGTAGGAAGATATTTAACTGTCACTGGTGTAAACCCCGCCTATGTTGCGAAAAATTACGGATCATCAAATGGAAAAATTGGTGACATGATGTACGACCTTGACACTCAAAGTATTAAAGTATATGATGGTGTGTCATGGCAACAATTACACGGTTCTATACCTAGTATACAGCTTGACGGTGAGGCAGAGTCTTTGCTTAACTGGGCTAGGAAGAAGAAACAAGAAGAAATTCAGTTAGAAACACTAGCAAAAAATAATCCTGTTGTTAAAGATTTAGTAGACCAAATTAAGCAAAAAGAAGAACAACTAAGAATGGTTGAAATTTTATTGAAACCTGAAGTTACCCCGATGGGATATTAATGGAACAAGTTAACTTATCAAATAGTCACAAGCAAGACTGGGCATTGTTTTTACCTGCAGTCAGTAGTTTTTATATTGCTGGCTTGGGTAAACAACGTGAAGGTGAACCTTACTTTGACCAAGCACGTATACCTCAAGGTTTCAACGGTGATGTAGAGAAATTAAATTTTCTTAATAGCAAAGAAGGATTGTACTATTATAAGTGGGGCTTGTACTCAGCAGGTCATGCTAACTTGGATACAACGGTTGACGACCATAATGAAAGTATTATTCGCAAACGTGAAAAGGGTACATTCATGTTGGGTGATAGTGGTGGATTTCAAATTTTGAAATGCCAATGGCCTGCTGATTGGAAGGATCCTAACTGCCCACGTGCTATGAAAAAACGCAAGCAAGTATTGAATTGGATGGATACATACATGGACTATGGTATGTGTTTAGATATTCCAAGTCAGTCATTGACTACGTTTCATATTCAAGACCCAAAGACTAAAACATCAGCTCATGGTATTAGTACGATTGAGGAAGCTATTACTGCTACTCATATTAACAATGAATACTTTATTAACAATCGCAATGGTGAGTGCAAGTTCTTAAACGTATTGCAAGGTCGTAATCATACTCAATCAGAAGATTGGTATAATGAAATGAAAAAGTACTGTGACCCAAACATCTACCCAAAAAATCATTTCAATGGTTGGGCGTTTGGTGGACAGAACAAGATTGATATTCACTTAATGCTAACTCGCATGATTGATATCATCCATGATGGTTTGTTGCAAGAAGGCAAGCATGATTTAATTCACTGTTTGGGTACTAGTATCTTAGAGTATGCTGTGTTGTTTACTGATATTCAACGTGCTATCCGTAAATATCATAACCCAAAACTTCAGATTACATTTGACTGTGCTAGCCCGTTCTTTAGTGCGGCTAAAGGTCTTGCGTATTTCAATACAAGTATTGAACATGACAAGAAGTGGTCTTATAGCATGGAAAAAACTGCGGAGAAAAAGTCGTATGCAAACGACACTCGCAAATTCAGCACTGCTGTTTTGGCTGAAGGTATCCATAAACTGTTTACAGATAGCCCCGTAACTGATAGAATGTTACTTAAGGACTTGTGTTACAGGGGACAAGGTTTCATAGGGCAACATGGTAAAGAAACGAAAACAAGTTGGGACACATTGAGTTATACTCTACTACAAAGTCACAATGTATATCAGCATATTCATGCTGTACAGGAAGCTAATCGTAGATATGAAACAGGTGTAGTTCCAAAGATGATTGTTCATAAATTTGAGGGTGATAGATTTTTTACAGATTTAGTTGATGAAATTTTTTCTAAGAAAACTAAACAAGAATCTATAGATTTGATTAATTATCACGATACTTACTGGAAACAATTTCAATCAGGTAGTCAAGGTATAAGTGGTAAAAAAACTGTTAATGCTATGACTATGTTTGATAAATTATTTGACGTTGTAGAAGATGAGCCAGAATTTGAAGAAATCATTGAAGATAGTGATGATGCTATGTTAGAGATTTTAGGAGATTAATATGTATAAACAGCGAATTGCTTTTTTAGAAGATAGTTTACGTTTGGTTGACGAACGTATTGAACGTGTTAAAGGTACTAAGGATACTAGTTCATTACTAGATGAAAAAGCTAAGTATCAAAAAGAATTATCTAACATGCGTAAACTTCAATGGGAACATGACCATGAAACTGTAGACTTTGATGATGACCATTAATCCAATTATGTCAGTAGACACCGAGAGTAACATTACACTAAACTCCAACACAACAGAAATGTTGCGTGTTGCTAAAGATGGTTTCTATGTTCGTGGTGTTAAAGTACCACAAGACGAAAAAGAAGCCGAAGCAGTATATAAAACTTTTCATCAATGGCTCACATGGGCCGCATTAACTAGGAATTATTAAATGACACAAGAAATGGAACAAGTAGATTTCGAACATTTGCAAAAACGTGTTCGTGTTCGTAACAATGCTGAACGAATGATTTTCGTTACATTTCAAAAAGAGGGTATTCATATGTACCCGCAGGCTGCAACAGACCCTAGCTTGGCAACAGGCGATGAGTATGATGTTAGTTTTCTAGGAACTCCGCATCGTCACATCTTTCACTTTGATGTGTCGATTCAAGTATTTCACAATGACAGGGATATTGAGTTTATTCAATTTAAACGCTGGTTAGAGAATCTCTACAAAGGCGGCATACTTGAATTAAATCACAAGTCTTGTGAAATGATTAGTGATGACCTCTATGAGCAAATCGCTACTCGGTATCCCAATCGTAAAATTGTAATCACTGTTTCAGAAGATGGTGAAAACGGCTCTACGATTACTTACTTTATTCATAAACCTTACCAATCACTCGCTATTTAAAGGAAATATAAAATGGCAAAGCAACAATTTCAACCTAACAGCCGCGTTCGTCAAGTCTTTGAGGACCTAGAAAAGTATCTAAAGTTCTGCGTAGAATACGGATATCGTTATAATGAGGCTGAACTTTACAACCCACGTAGTTATGTGTATCGTCAATACACAAAACTCATTAGTGGTAAGTTTGTAAAAAATCAATGGATTGAAAACAGCAAACCCCCACAACATGCGTAAACTGTATTACATGGGTCTTGAACCCTATAAAGCACGATATACTCTGCAACTGCAAGAGTGGAATGAACGTGTCTTTAAACGGCGTGGCATCAACTATGTTATCGTTCCCGGCGAAACATTAAGTAATGACCAAGCTATCGTTACAGGGCAAGTATTAGATGCTCATGGTCGCACATATTTTGGTATGTCGCAACTAATGAATCTAATTCGTATGATGAAACAAGGAGAACTGAACAGTGAAGATGTTATCTATTTCGAAGACATGTTTCAGCCTGGTATCGAAAGTCTCCCATATATTCTTAACCAGATTGACGTGGGTAGTAGGCCTCGCATTTTTGTGCGTTGCCTTGCTCAATCCATTGATCCTGATGATTTTGTACATGTATGGGGCATGTCTGAGTTTATGGGCCATTATGAAAAGATGGTGGACAGCTTTGTGGACGGAGTACTCGCTACTAATGAAGAAATGGTAATGCATATGAAGATTGCAGGTTGGCAAAGTCCAATCTACAATATCAGTGGATTAGCATTTGGTAAAGATGAAGTGCAATCACGTGTTGCAAGTATTACACGCTTTAGTGAACGCAGGCATCGTGTTGTATTTTCAGCACGTTGGGATCAGGAGAAACAACCTGACTTCTATATGGACCTTATTGAAGGTTGGTATCAACGTCATCCAAACAAGTATGTTGAGTTCTGTGTATGTAGTGGTGGTAAACTTAAATCAAATAACCAAAACTATATGCTACGAACTAAGTGGTTAGAGTCTAAGGGTTTACTAACAATATATGAGGACCTAGAAAAAAATGATTATTATAATATTGTTAATGAATCTCGGGTTGTGTTCAATTGCGCTTTACAAGATTGGGTTTCGAATACGGTCAGTGAAGCAGATGCTCTTGGCTGCAATGTGTTGTATCCTGCATATCGTAGTTTTCCTGAAACTTTTGCCAATGACCATACAAGACTTTATGTTCCTTGGAGTATAGAAGATGCATTGGATAAATTAGAAAAGTTGTTAGAAAAACCTAGCGAACATTTAGGAAAGATAAGTACCCGTAATGATAGCACGATTGATAGAATCTGTGATATACTTGAAAGACAAGGTGAAAGCATGTTACGTATGACTACAGATTATCGTAAGCATACCAGAGAAAGTAAATTTTAATTTTTAAGGAAAAACTATGTCAAATAAACTAAACAAACTAAGCAAAGTAAACGAATCATTTACTGTTAATCGATATGATAATGGCTTTATGATTGAAGTCAGTGGTCGTGATAATGAAAACGATTGGAAGACTTCTAAAATTCTTTGTACTACTGAAGACGAATTGTTTGCAGTAATCAAAGAAGCATTGGCAATGGAACTGGATAACTAAAATGGCTACCTGGGAACTATCAACACTTTGGAAAAAGAGTGCCATCGAAAAACAATTTTGGTACAAGGATGGTCAAGTTGCTATTCGTACTGAAGGATATCGTTGGGGCACGTTTACTATTGAATCGGATGAAATGCCAGATATTGATTTAGCTGGTAATGATGAATTTGAACTTGATGGCGATTGGGAACTAGTATCACTAGATGATGGATGTTGGGCTGAATGGGAATGGCCCAGTGACATGGACGATGAAGAACAAGAACGTCTTGAAGAAATTTGGGATGAAAATTATTTTGAAGGTCTTGAAGAAGAAGGCTGGTCACAAGATGATACAGAATACTACTTTCAAGGTCCATTAAAATTAGTAAACTTGGATACTGGTGAAGAATTCACTGGTGAAGAGGATGAGAAAGAAGACAAAGAAGCTATTTCAGAAAATACAGAAAAAGTATCAGTAGCATGGCCTTACCCTACTACCGATAAACCATAACTCATAAATTAAAGGAGATTACTATGAGCGCACATGAAGATATTAAAACACACTTGGCAGCGTATGAAGCCGAAAGTGAAAAGTTTGAAAAAGGAAATGCATCAGCAGGCACACGTGCCCGTAAAGCATTGGCAGAGTTAGCAAAAGCAGTTAAGGCTCGCCGTAATGAAATCACAGAAACTAAAAACGCACGTGCCGAAGAAAAAGCGGCCGCAAAGTAAAAGTGATAAATAAATGTGTAAGCTACACAAAGGTAGCTTACATTTCAAAACAAAAACCATCACAAAGGAAGGTTATCTATGAGTTATAATAAAACAAAAACAGACCCTGAGTTAGGTCAAAAAGTACACGAACATTTAGTTAAAATGGGAGTTGAAACTCCTACCATACCTAATAGCATGGATCGCAAAGATAAAATTGATAAGATTGAAAGTCATTTTACTGAGATTATGAAAATCATAGGATTAGATTTGTCCGATGATAGTCTAATTGAAACACCAAAGCGTGTTGCTAAAATGTATGTCAATGAAATCTTTTGGGGTTTAGACTATGAAGCATTCCCTAAATGTACAACAGTTGACAACAAGATGCACTACAACGAAATGGTTGTAGAGCGTAATGTTAATGTTCAATCTAACTGCGAACATCATTTTGTGGTCATCGATGGATTGGCTACAGTAGCTTATGTCCCTAAACAAAAAGTATTAGGGCTTAGTAAGATAAACAGAATTGTAGAATATTTCAGTAAGAGACCTCAGATACAAGAGAGGTTAACAGAGCAAATTTTTCACACCTTACAGTATATCCTTGAGACAGAAGATGTTGCAGTTTTGATTGATGCACAACACTATTGTGTAAAGTCACGTGGTGTTGAAGATACAGGTAGTTCAACTGTTACTGTTCGTTTAGGTGGCGGATTTAAAAGTGACCCTGCCGCACGTAACGAATTTTTGTCAATTGCAAGAATGAGTAAATAATGGGATATCTAAGGCGTTGGAATTCAGATGTACTCAATCAAGTATCAATGATGAGGTCCGAATTACTTAGTGTATACACTGATAGTTATGTTGCATGGGGATGCAAACAAGAACTATATAAAATTAAATGGTTGATAGATAAAACTCTACAAGAATCATCAACATATAGCGGTGAAGAAGAATGGCTTAAAGAACAACAGCAAAAAGAGATTATAGAAATTTTAAGAAAATGATATTTAATAAAATTAAAGAACTTAGAGAACAAGGTAAAAAGATAGGCATTACATTTAGTACATTTGACTTGCTACATGCAGGTCATATTGCCATGCTTAGTGAGGCTAAAAATCATTGTGATTATTTGATTGCAGGATTACAAACTGATCCAACCATTGATAGACCTGATACTAAAAATCATCCTATTCAAAGTATTGTTGAACGTCAAATTCAACTGAGTGCATGTCGTTATGTTGATGAAGTAGTTATCTATCAAACTGAACAAGATTTGGTTGACTTGTTATTGATTCTACCACTTAATGTTCGTATACTGGGTGTTGAATATGAAGGTAAACGGTTTACCGGTGATGATGCATGTTATACCCGAGGAATTGAAATTGTGTTCAATGGTCGTGACCACAGTTTTAGTTCAACTAGCTTACGCAAACGTGTTTATGAAGTAGAACATTCAAGGAAACAAAAATGACAAAACGAATTTTAATTATGGGATTACCTGGTGCAGGTAAAACAACATTAGCACAATGGATCGTTGATTATCTGCAACGTGAAGGTAAACGTATTGGTTGGCTCAATGCAGATGATGTGCGTAAAAAGTACGATGATTGGGATTTCAGCGAGGCTGGAAGAATTCGTCAAAGTAAACGTATGCGTGACCTTGCAGACAGTATGACTGACATGGATTATGTAATCTGTGACTTTGTTGCACCATTAGCTGAAATGCGACATAACTTTAAAGCAGATTGGACTATTTGGGTAGACACTATTCGTGAAGGCCGTTATGCTGACACTAATGCAATGTTTGTAGAACCTGATGTTTATGATTTTCGTATTACAGAACAACGTGCTGAATGGTGGGGAGAGTTTATAGCCGCACACATATATGATAATCGCCGTAGACCTATATTTGATTGGAAAAAAGAAACAGTACAAATGTTAGGTCGTTGGCAACCGTGGCATGATGGCCATCGTGCTTTATTTGAACGCTTGATTAAGAAAACTGGACAAGTAATTATTCAAGTACGTGATGTTCAGGGATGGCAAGGAAGTAATCCTTTTGCTATTGAACAAGTTAAAAGTTTTATCCGTCGTGATTTAGACCCATTATATCAAGGGCAATATGAGATACAAATTGTACCAAATATTGTTCATATTGGGTGGGGTCGTGGCGTTGGCTACACTTCGGGAGAAGAAACCTTTGATGAAAGTATTACTGATATCAGTGCAACCAAAATCAGAAAAAGTTTGGGTATTGAATAAGTAATATTAGCGGTCTATGGCATCGTCCCGCTTTACAAATTCCGCCGCCTATGCTATAATTAACATAGGAGAAAATCATGGCACAAAAGTATTTCAGTACAAAAACGTACAATCAAATAGGTCCAGTAGCTTATCGTCAATGGCGTGCAGATAGTCATTGTAATCTAATTCACGGATACGCAATGTCGTTCCATTTTGAATTTGAAGCTGATACATTAGACGCACGTAATTGGGTAACAGACTTTGGTGGATTAAAGCCGCTCAAAGGTTTGTTAGAAGATTGGTTTGACCACACATTGTTAGTCGCACAAGATGACCCAATGCGTAATGAACTACTACGATTAGGTGAATTGAAATTAGCAAAAATCACAGAAGTTGAAAAAACAGGATGTGAAGGTATTGCTGACTTTCTGTACGAATATGTAAACACAATCTTTTTACCAAACTGTGGCACAGAAGAAGCTAAACGTGTGTGGTGTACACGTGTTGAGGTTCGTGAAACTGATAGTAACATGGCAGGTCGTCAAGGTCGTAGAGAAGACAGGGAATTTGAATAATGTTAGAAACAATTTGTGAAGTATTAGCATCAAATAAATTTTAAGGAGAAAACTATGTTTGAAACAACTTATGAAAATGCAGGATCATATCGTTCTGCTAGCGAAATTAATTCAGCAATGGGCCGTGTTTATGGACACATGAGCCTTGCTGTTATTGTATCAATGATTGTCAGTTACTTTGTAGGCACTAGCCCAGAGTTGTTGGCATTCTTTTTTACAGGCGTAATGAAGTGGATTGTAATTTTTGCACCGCTAGCGGCAATCTTTGGTGTTGCAATGGTATTAGGAAACAATCCTAGCAAAGGTGTAGCACAGTTATGTCTACATGGTTTTGCGGCATTGATGGGATTGAGTTTTGCTACAATCTTTGCCGTATTCGTTATGGGTAGTATTGTGTCAGCGTTTATGGGTGCGGCCATATTGTTTGGTGTAATGAGTGGGTATGGTTACTTTACTAAACAAAGTTTAGATAGCCTGGGTAAGTTTATGTTTGTGGGACTGATTGCTATTATCATTGCCAGTATTGTCAATATCTTTATTGGTAGCTCTGTAATGGCTATAGTCATCAGTGCATTAGCAATCATTATCTTTTTAGGTCTAACTGCATATGACACACAAAAGATCCGTGAAGAACTAAGTGTAAATACTAGCCCTGCTGCCGAAGTCAGTGGCGCACTAACTCTCTACATGGACTTTATCAACTTGTTTATCAACCTGTTAAATTTGTTTGGTGATAGGAAATAATAATTTCTAAATTGGTTACATGAGAAACATAATGTTGAATATGTTAAACCAAAAGCAACACATCAAAATACTCCAGAGATGAAAAAACATCTAAAAGGGTTGAAAGATTGAAGAATTTTTGGCGACTATGGGCAAAAGCACTAGGAGAAAAAGCAGGTGATACGGATCAGGAAGCTGACCGTATTGCTTGCATTCGTACCATTATTGTGCTATCATACATAATCACAAACTGTTTTATTGTAGCAGGTGTTATTAAACACTGGAACTAATCAAAAGGTAAATACATGGAAGCACAAATTCCTGCAGAAGGCATTTATAAAAGACACGAATGGGGTGACGCAATCAATTATGGCGTCACTTGCGAATGTTCAGATGATAGTCATTCACATGATGTTTGGGTAGAGGCAGATGATACCGGAGTGAATGTAACAACATATACTCAACAAAAGACTAAATGGTGGGAACTAAATCGTTGGCAAAAGATTTGGACATTGCTAACTAAAGGGTATATTGAGTATCAAGCAACTATCATTATGACCGAACAGCAGGCTCTTAACTATGCAGAAACATTAAAACGTGCTATAATAGATGTAAAACAATTTAAGAAAGAACGAAATGAGCAAAATAAAAGTCGCAGAGTTATTCTATAGTATTCAAGGTGAGGGTCGCTATATGGGTGTACCCTCAGTCTTTTTACGCACATTTGGTTGTAATTTTAAATGTGCAGGCTTTGGTATGCCTAGAGGAGTGCTAAGTACAGAAGTTGAAACTATTTCTTTTGCTCACTCTAATACTCCCTTTACACATTATAAAGACTTGCCACTAGTTAGCACTGGTTGTGATAGTTACGCTAGTTGGCATCCCGACTTTAAAGATTTAAGCCCGATGTTAGAAAGTGATGCAATTATAAATCGCATCATGGAAATTCTTCCATACAATGAATGGCGTGATGAACATCTTGTTATTACAGGTGGTGAGCCATTGCTAGGTTGGCAACGTGCATACGAAGATTTAATCAGTAATCACAAAATGCGTGGGTTAAAAGAAATTACATTTGAAACTAACGGTACTCAAAAACTACAATCAGGGTTTAAAACATTCTTGCAAGAATGGAAGAAACCTCCTTTAGGTCTTAATAGCGATAAAGAAATAACATTCAGCGTAAGTGCTAAACTTCCATGTAGTGGTGAGAAGTGGGAAGAAGCAATACTTCCTGAAGTAGTATGTGAATATGAAGAAGTTGGTTATACTTACTTAAAGTTTGTTGTAGCAACAGACAGAGATGCAGTTGATGCGGAGATGGCAGTACATGAATATCGTAAAGCAGGTTTTAAAGGTCCTGTGTATGTTATGCCTGTTGGTGGTGTTGAACGGGTGTACAATCTTAATAATAGGCATGTGGCAGAAATTGCAATGCGAAAAGGATGGCGGTACAGTGATAGACTTCAAGTGCCATTATTCAAAAACGAATGGGGCACATGATGATGGGCGCTAATTATAAAAGTGGCCCGTTAGATGAAATGTTTTATGCCAAATCAATTGGTGCTCAGTTAAAGTTCACATGGTTACCGGTGACTTGTGCAATAAGTAAAAAACGTTTATGGTTAACATATGCATACAGAATGACTGCAAT
>Ga0209401_1001376_pt1 | contig 16124 bp, 16 predicted proteins | sample M_140807_MF_Meta_FD_187318 | JGI IMG/M metagenome (GOLD analysis project Ga0209401, IMG submission 187318) | Freshwater microbial communities from Lake Montjoie, Canada to study carbon cycling - M_140807_MF_MetaG (SPAdes) (version 2) | ecosystem: Environmental > Aquatic > Freshwater > Lake...
CCTTTAAGAAGATTGAATAGGTCATTCATTATTTTTCCCTTAACTGTTGTATCAATCGGTTGATCTGGCGCTCTTTCTTTTCAATCCGTATCTCTGCCTTTTGAATCTTTATCCACATACTGATTACAACTGGCGTAATGATCAGGATGATAGACAAGATCACGCAAAGCATTATCAGAATCCCTCGGTAAATGAATTTATCCATACGGCATAAAGCCAAGAAACAATGAGTAGCACCAAGAACAATCCCATGCTAAGTTCAATCTTTTCTTGTCTAAACCTTTCCCGTTGATAGGCTTCGCGTTGCCTTCTGATTCTGATTTGCTCTTTTCTCTTTTGTTGTTCTACTTGTACTTTAGAGTAAATCTGGTTGTAGTTATCCCAAAGTGGCCCTAGTTGATAAGGAACACTTGCGCCCCTCATCATTCCACTTAGTTTGACATAGGCTTGGTCTAATTCGTTTTTGTAAACACTGAGTTCCAGAATCGTTTGAGGGTCTGGGTCAGCGCTTCTAAATATTTCTTCATATTTAATTTCAACATATTCGGTTAATTCCTTATGATGTTTAAAAAATTGTCCTAAATGTCCTATAAATTGTTGGACTATTTCGGACTCGTTTGGGATGTGGGTTGTGTAGGTTTCCTTCTTTTTGCCCACAGGCTTGGCTTCAGAAACGGGTGTTTCGGTTTTAGTACCAAACAATCCCGCAAAAAATGACCAGATAGATTTGGCTTCGTTAACAATGGTCTTTGCATCTTCTGTTGCCTGTTTTACCTTTTTTATCGCTACTTTGCCCTCGTTTAAGGCTTCGCAACAATAAGTAATGCCATCATAGGCAAGTTGCAATGCCTTAAACGCAACGCCAATGGTAAGCGGGTCAATGTCACACCCCGAATAGTTTGTGAACGAAAGTTGCCGCCACACCAGGCCCCAACAACACGCAAGCCATCACCGCATACAAAAGGTACTCAATCTTGGTCATGCGCTTTTCTCCAGCCGCCAATGAATCCTCAATATTCTTGTATCTTTCAGCGCAAATGGCTTCGTGAACCGCAATGCGTGTTGCAATATCTTCCATATTAAGACTTCTGTATAAATGCTAATGCGTAGTACAAAGGCAAGTTAGTGCCAATGTTAGAAGTCACAGACGATGTAAACCCGCCCGTATTGCCAACAGCATAAGAAGTGCCAGCACCTACTACGAATCTGTCTCGCAAATCAGGAGTTCCATTAGTTCCATCACACAAATAGTAACCAGAAGGAATAGAACCAATAGAGCCAGACCACATAATAATGCCACCAGCAGGCACAGCAGAAACGCTTGGTGTAGTACCGATAATGCCGTAGAGATTATCATAAGTTTGTATTACCACATTAGCAGAATCAGTAAGCACAAACTTGTAGTTAGCACTTGCGGTAAACCATATCTCAGAAGGCGGTCTGCCGTCAGTTCCTAACTGGATAGGGTTGGTGTTAGCAGTAGCACCCGTTGAGTCTGTAAAAGTTGATTGTGGTGTTGTAGAGCCAGCCACATAGGTATAAATATACCCACCCGCTAGTGGTATTCCTGTGGTGGTAAAAAACTGAAAACCATTACCGATTGGGGAAAGATTGACTGCCATTTTTAATCCTTAGTTAAGCCACCAAAAGGATTTGTCGCTTCATTTGCAAATCCTTCTTTATTAAATTTTTGCACAAATTGCTTTGCTAAACCTAGCGTTGGCACAGATGCGCCATAGGTAGCCGCCGCCAATTTTGCTTCACCAATAGACAACAATCCTTGTTTAGCAAGGTCACCCAACATACTGCTATATGTATTGGAATAGTTAAAAGTTCCAGTTTTAGGCATACCAATTTTGCTAGTCAATAAACCAAGTTCTGTAACATCTTGCATTGCTTCTGGTGGCAAAGATTCTTTTAATACAGATTTGTTGTTTTTGTAAAACCTAGCAAATTGTTCTGGCGTTAAGTTGCGCTCGCTTGCATTTACAGCGGCATTTTTAGCACGACTTAATTCACTAAATGTAATTGCTTGATTTGCAACATCTGATGGGTCAATTTCTGACTTTAATCTTCTTATGGCTTCTGGCGTTGCTTTAGCCACATACTTATCATGAAACTTTGCCGCGTTTAAACTTTCACCTTGCGACACAACATCATCAACACTAGAAGCCTCTTTGACAGCGGCTTTGTATGCAGGGTTGTTTGCAATAACTTTTTGGCGTTCAGCATATAGTTTTCTGGCGTTATCAGCCAACGCTTTTAATTGAACTGCTTGTGGGCTTCCACCTTCTTCACCAAAAATAGGTAATTTTTCAAGTTGCTCACGAACTATATAAGCGGCTTGTCTTGTCTTGCCATCTTTAGCACTTCGCATTTCATCTGCCAAGTTAGTACGCAAGGCTTCAAACCCTTCAAATGTAGGATTGTCTAAAAATTGTTTTAAATCGCCAGAAATTCCTTCAGACAAATATCTTGATTTGTATTTTTGAAATAACTCAGCATCAATGTTTTGTTTTAGTTTTCCTGTATCAATAGGAAATTGACCACCATTAGCATCTTCTAATGATTTGTAGGCTTTGCTAATTGCTTGTTGCCTAAGAACATCTTTGTTTGCCAAAGCATTAATTTGTAATTGACCAAGTTCTGAGGCATCAGCGGTAGAAGAAATATCTGGCGCGTGTTTTTGTTTAGCAGTTTCAAAAGCATTAGAGATTTGTGATGGTTGTTCATCAAAATGTTGCCCTAGTTTTTGTGTTTCTGCTCTTGCGTTCCATTCTTGGGCATATCTTTGTGTATCACCAATTCTTTGACCAACACTTAAATTAACGCCATGTTTTTCTTCTAATCCGCGTGTTTCCAATGCTGGAATATTTACTTTTTGTGGATTTACATTTTTAATTTGTGTTTGTAATTCTGGCGAAGCATTGGCAAGGGCAGAATCAATATTTGCTCGCAATACTGTTTCTGGCACAGCCGCCATAGCACCACCACTTTGCATACCCTGTGGCGTTGGTTGTCCTGTTGTTTGCGCTTGTTTGGCGGCAAGTTGTTGCGCCATTTGCGCTCTTACATCTTGTACAGCACCGCCTACATTAGTTAAGCCTTTTACAACGGGTGGAACAATCGTCTTAGCAACTTTAGGCGCGGCAAGCATACCAGCATTAAGCGCAAATTCCACATCCTGTTCTGGTATCCCAGTTGTTGCAGAAATGCTTTTTGCTTTTTCTTGCGTAAATTGACCAAGTTGACGAAATGGTGCAGTCAATACATCTTTTTCATAAGCAGGCGTTCCAGCCGTACCAGTTAGTTTGCCAATAGGTTGTGCAATTAAACCCGCTGTGCCGTATGCTGTGTCAGCCGCACTTTCTGGGCTTCTACCAGCAAGCCTTAAACCGCCATAGCCAGCAAGTCCAAGTAATTGACTTGGTAAACCAGCAACAACATCACCAATAGCCGCTAAAGAACCACCCATGCCTTCTGTTGTTGGTGGCTTGCGTTCTTCTATAACTTTACGACTACCAGCCATTCTTGGGTAAATGCCAAATGCCGCTTGATTGCCTATTTGTTCTTCTGGCGTTGGCTGTGCAGGCGGTGGTGCTACTCGTTGAAAAAACGATACATCTTCATCTGGCGCACTTGTTTGGGCTATTTGTGCAGTAGGAGATTTGGGCGTTGTTACACCCATTACTTTGTTTACATACTCAGTAGGGTCGGCTTTAACAAACCCACCATATTGAGCCAATGCTTTCTTTATATCGCCTTCGTTTTGATTAACAAGTTGCTGAAGATAAGTTCTTGCCGCTTGTCTGGCTTCTTTTTCAACAAGAGGATTAAAAACAATGCCTTTTTTGTGCATTGTTATTGTTTGCTCTGGCGTAAATTGATACGCACCGCTTGCTTTACTTTGTTTGTTTAAAGCATAAGTATCGCCACTACTTTCAACGCCTTTTAGCCTATCAAGCAATTCATCCGTTACGATGTTTTCGTAATTTTTTGCAGGCTTTTTTTGCGTAGTAGGTCGAGTAAAGAAGTCAACATCTGCATCTGACATTAGTCATTCTCCGATATGCGTTTACCCGCTTCGAGTAGTTTAATGTTTTTGGCTTTTTTCTTCAAATCTGCCAGTTGGTCATCTGTTAAGTCTTTAAGCAGTTTTTGTTGCATTAGTTGTTTTTCTGCTTTTGACTTATTAGACGCATTGATTGTTTGAGCCATAAACACTAATGGGTCAGCATTTTGTGTCCATGCCTGCTGAAACTGTCTAGCATGAATGTTTGCGTTTTCAGTAGAAGTATTCTTAGCATAGTTGCTAAAGCCTTGGTTAAATTTCTTCAACGCATGACTGCTTGCATCTACTCTGTCAATAATGCCCTCTAACGCCTCTCTTGTTAAGTCTGCGCTACCAGAAATTTTTCTAATTGATTCTCTAGCCGCGTCTGTATTACCGCCCATTGCTTCGGTATTTCTTACATACAAATCTTCTAAATTCTTTGTAAGTGTTTCATACTCAGCACTACCAACAGCACTTTTAAGCGCATTACGCAACGCTTGTCCTGTCAAACTACCAGCCGCAGAACCAATGGTTTCTCTAATTTTGCGGATGCTTTGCGTCATTTCATTGGCGTGTTTTACTTGGTCGTTGCTATCTTTTTGGATTTTTTCGCCTTCTGCATAACGCGCTTGTTGACGCTCGTTAAGTTGCATGACCGCGCCTGGCACGATGGGCATATCTTCCCTAAATAACTCTTGCCCTTTTGCTGGCGCTTTTGCTGGTGGCGGTGTACCTCCAGCCCCGCCACCAGTTGCATTAGGAGTTGCGCCAATTTGTTGCAACTTGTTAGTAGCAGGGTTGTATTGATAGTCAACACCAGCAATTTTTACAACCTGACCAGTTTGCAAACCAAGCCTAGATTCTGAACTTGCCGCCCTAGTCACTAAGTTTTTAAGTGCTGGCAGAACTGCGTCTAAGTTGTTGTCTGCCAAATCAAGCATACGCGCACCAGACTGCATTGCTTCTGCTGGCGTTAATACCTTATTAGAGATTAACTCTTGTATATCACCAGAAATTAAGTCTTTTACTTTTTGCTTATCTTTGGCTTGAATAGCGCTTAACAGTTCTTGGTCTGTGACTCTTGCGCCAACAGTATCCATAAACTTTTGCATTTTTTCGCCACCCAATTTAGTTGTGGCACTTTCAGTTCCTATTTTTGCTTGCTTAACTTCTTCTGTTGATTTTTGCACAGCCAAAGGATTCATCTGTTGCGCTTGCTCAATGTCCATTCTGGCTTTTTGTACAGCCAATGGATTTAGTTCTTGCGCTTGCTGGTAACTTTGAATACCGCGAGCCATGTTTACCATGTCGGCAATATTTGTGCCTTGAACTTTTGGCGTTAGGTCTGTATTAAATTGATAGTCAGCCATTTTGTTTCCTTATGCCGAAGGCAAGGTTACATTGCCACGCTGATTTAACAATGTAGCCAATGTTAAGTTACTGCCTAGACCACTCAAAGCGTTACCATAAGCACTTGCAGTACCAATGTTGCCAGCGGCTTGTGCGGCGGCACTTCCAACGCCTAATTGAGATTGTGCGGTTGTAGCGTTTTGGGCGGCAGTATTAGTTGCCGTTTGACCAGTTTGACCAATACCCGCTATACCCGCCAAGGTGTTGTAAATGTTATTTCTTTGGTTTTGATAGTTTGTAAATGCGTTTTGATAAGCATTGCCAGCGTAATCTTGGGTAAATTTATTTAAGCCTTGTAACGCATTGCCACCAATACCACCACCTCCAAGATTGGCTTGTCTTTGGTTAGCCATCTGACCTTGCTGAAGCATAAAGTCGTAGTTAGGCGCAAGACCCGCTTGTAGGTCGGCAGGGCCAAACTGGTGCTGTAAATAACCAGTTCCAGTTCCTTGTGTTGTTGGGTTGCCTGCGGCATCGTACATTTGATATGTACCAGTACCCAAACCACCTAATTGATTTAAAGCACCATAACCAGCCGTTCTGTATGGGGCTTGTTGTTGGTTAATGGTGTTAAACATCTGCCCTTGTAAAGCAGATGCGTTTTGTGCGGCGGCTGATTGAATATCTGCCGCTTTTTTAGCCGCATCTGAAGTAATCAAAGCAGAGCCTAAACCCGTAGCACCCGATATTGCGGCAAGTTGACCGATTGGGGTTGAAGGTATAAGGCTAGACAAAAATGAAGAACCAGCCGCGGCAGGCGCATTGCTCAATATGCCAGTTCCAGCAACACCAGCACCCTCAGTCGCGGCAACATCTCCCATGCCAGACAAGAAATTAGAACCTGTTGTGGCTGGAGTTACAGAAGAAAGACCCGCTTCTGGGGCAAGGCTTGCAACTTGAACGGGTGGCCCCGCTACTGGCAAAGTGCCAATATTAGGCGTAGCACCTAAATCTGCCAATGTAGCGCCTGTTGCAGTAACAGCAGGCAAACCAGCGTTAACTGCACCAGCCGCGCCCAAACTTGCGTCAGTAGCCCCTAAATCTATTACTTCTGCAAGAGGTACTGTACTGCCAGTAGTGGCGTTCATGTAAGCACCGATTTCTGGTGCGTAGTAATAACCAGCCGCTAACAAAGCCGCGGTAGTCCAACCGCCTGGCAACACATCGCGCACAGTTTGGTCTATTGATACGCCCAAATCACTTACCGCATCTATTGCGCCTTGACCAATATCGCCAATGCCAGAAACAGCACCAGAGACTGCATCAGAAACCGCAGAAATAGGGTCACCACCACCATATAGGCGCATACGCCCACCGATGGGTTTAAAGGCTTCTAATGGCAATTCACCATAAAAGGCGTTGTATCTCATAGTTTATTCTCCACCAATATAGCGCGTTCAGCAAATCCGAACCTACGCAACAATCTTGCAACCGATTCCCTCACACAACCTTGAATCATCGTTGCGCCTTGCGCTCTCAAGATAGTGCGAAATTCATCAATCAAAGTCTCATTTATTATTTCTTTACCACCAACGGCAGTAATAAACGCAACCCTGTCATTTGCTCGATTTGAAAATTGAACTGCGACAACGCCTAACAGATTTTCACCCTCGAAGCCACCCAACAAAAGCCATTGACCAGACGATAAATACACCTTTGCTTGGTCTGCATTTACATCCGCTACTGCTTTAGTTAACGCATCTTCCAGAAAAGGCACGATGGTTGACCACCTTTGTGCGACTTGTTCTGGCGGTATGCGTAGTATTTTCATACATTGTAATAGGGAACTTTATATGGCACACCATTGATGGTTATGTTTATAAAGCCCACAGGATTGGCGGGTAAAGTGGCAGAACCAGCCGTAGCCGTAGCCGCAGAACTGAAGTTAAGTAGATTAAGAAAAAACTGTTGCCAAGCGCGTGTCGGTCTTTTGGTGTTTACATCCAAAAACTCAGACTGTGGATATGGATTTAACTGCGCGGTATTGGAAATGCCAGTAGCCATCAATTTTCTCCAGCAGTTGCTTTTAGATTAGCCGAGACAATCACAGCGTTTACTGGGTCAGTTATAGACACTTCGTAAACTCTATCCCTAGCCATGCCCAATCTGCGCCAAATGGCACGATTTTTATATTTACCTTGTTGACCAATAGTTACCCAATACTCGCGTGACCAAGTAGAGCCACCATCGTTTGACCATCTCAGCATTGCTTGTGGATAGGTCGTTGTTGATGTAGTTCCCACACTTGAGTTAATACCGATTACATAAGTCTGAAATGGGTTAATCGTAAATGTCTGAGTTGGGTAGATGATAAAAGGCGAATTGAGGTAAATGTTAGAGGAAAGCCCAACAGTAAGACCCGTAGTGCCAACGCCAGGCTGAAACTGAATCTGCAATTCATCAAAGTATTGTCTTTGTAAGTCAGCCACCAAATGCGGTGCGCGTCTTAATCTGCGTACATTTTGCCCGTTGTCGGTGTAATTTAACTTGTCTAACTCATAGATTGAGCCGTTAGAGTAATCCCCAACCAAGACCATGCCTTGAAAGACTGCACAGCAATTACCTCTATGTCTAGAGTATGAGCCGTCAGAATTAGTGTAAAGCCACTTGTGCCACATTTGAGTCGTTGAGTCATACGCCCAAGTCAAATCTAGAGCAGGGAAAGTAACGACATAAACTTCGTGACCTTCTAATTGATAAGTCCAAGCAATAGCGTCATCAATGTATTGGTTTGTTATGGTGTTTTCGACAGCGTGATTAGAAATTCTGGTAGGCGTGTAGCCGTTCATTTGCATAATTTGCGCTTGTCCACGACTATTTCGTGATACATACGCAAACGAATTACCTAATCTAGTAAGAGAAAATTCAGCCGCAATGCCGTGTTGGGTGGAAGTGCCTGGGATTCTCTGGAACGGGAAAGGCACAGCGCCCACATCAATCCACACCTCTGACGAAACCTCGCCCATCAAATAGACTTCGCGGTGGTCAACGATAAGAGCCACTAAGTTGTCTGGCGCACCATCTTTAGTTGAATACGAAGTAGAACCAGATATAGGAGAAAGTAAGTTAGATGCACCCCATTGTTGGGAATTTGGTCTGTCGTACACAAAGTAGTTGTCTACTATGTCGCAAGTATTGCCACCGCTAAAAGCCCCGTCAGTCGAAGGCAGAACAGAAAAGTTGATAGCGTACATAGTGACACCAACCGCGACTGTGCTGTTTGTACTTAGCGTGTAAGTTCCGACTCCACCAGAGCCTGTACCAAAAGCCGTAATCACGCTTCCAGCGGTTACGCCTGCGCCTTGGATTGTTTGCCCAAGATACAAAATGCCACTTGTTACGCCAGTTACAGTCAAAACATTGGTAGCAATGGTTGCAGTCACCACAGCACCCACAGCAGTCGAGTTTAAAGACCTACTAGAGACTGTTTGCGACACATTGATGGTGTATGTACCCACGCCACCAGAACCGCTACCTAGAGCCGTTATAACTGTTTCTGCCGCTATTCCTACGCCATAAAGCGACTGTCCAATCGCAATAGTGCCACTAGACATAGAAGTGACAGTTAATGTCGTTGCAGAGGTCGAACCAGTAAACACCGCGTTAGCAGGCGAAGATATGCGCCATGTATAGCGGTAAGCCCCGTCTACGATATAGACATTGATGCCGTTATCAGTAATGGACACACGACCTGTGCTTGAGTTCAAAAGCCCAATTACAGATGGGACTAAGTTAGAAGTCATTGCGTAGACATAAGAGCCACACACAACGACCATTTGCAAACCACCCGACACAGTACGCATACCGCGCACTTCTTGTAGGTTTGGCAGTAAGGCTTTTAGAGTAAGACCTGGCGTTGGGTACAGCGCAACTACGCCACGCTCACCAGCCTGCTTCAGAGGGTCAATCTCTGGAAAGAAATTGATTGTCTCTTGGTCATCCTGATAAATCGAAGGCGCAGAGTAGGAAGGCCCAACAAGTCCAAAGTCCATTTAGACAAACCCCCCAGTAAGAATCCAACCCGCATCTTTAGCGCGAGTGTTCATCAAAGCATCTGGGTATCTTGCCACTTGTAGCGGTGTCATGTTGTTGCGCTTGATAGTCGCTTTTGCTTGTGCCGCATAACCACTAATCATCGCTATTTGCACTTGTGAGGCTTTGCCGTACATAGGCATTAAACGCTCTGCTAAACACCATCTGAGCGCCATTGCATAGCCTTGTGGCAGGCTTATGGTGTCATATAAAGTGCTGTATCTGCTGAAAATGGTGTTGGCAAACAAGTGCATCTCGCCCTGTGAGGGGTTTGGCCACACAAAAAGGTTACCCGTATCAGCGCCAGGATTAAAGTAAATCGCTTTTGGCCACGGCCCACTTAGCGTTTTTAGACCAATCATTTCATAATCTTGCAACGCCAAAACTGATATTGGGTAATCCAAGCCACCATTGATGATGGGCATACCATTTGAATTGGTGTTAATCCGCACAAAAGCAGAGTTAATCTGTAATGGCTTTTCGTAGTAAGCAGTTATCAAAGTTGATGATACTGTTTGACTAATGTTTAGTTTGTATGTTCCTACTTCGTTGATGTTGCCACCAGCGCCAGTAATAAAGTCAACAATTCTTGTTCCAGATGTAATACCCGTACCACTTAGGGTTTGCCCTTGTGCCACAGCACCAGAGGTTATTCCAGTAATAGTAAGAATGTCACCAGAGATTGAGCCTGTAAACGAAGCGCCAATAAAGTTAGCCGTTGATGCTACGGGGCCAATCGTGTATTGAGTCTGACCCGCTATTACGGGAAAGATAATCTCAGTCACATTAAATACCATCATGTCCTCATTCGACCATTGGTCGATAAGGTCATTCAGCATATCAAAAGCGTCTTGCGCGGCTTCTGGTGTCGGTGTCTCGCCAGCCTCCAATGCACCAATATCTTTTAGTGCGCGAGAAACAATGTCTATTGGGACTGTCATGGTTAACCCTTATAAGTCAGGCGTAAATATCTGTGGTTTCCAAGGCGCGACAGCAGGCTTCTTTGCTAAGTTAGCCAGTTGCTCGCTCAAACGCTTTTCTACTAGACATTCGCCATTGATTGTCAGCGATTCTTTAGCCCATTGTGCAACCATTTCCTCTGTTACTTCAGAAAAAGCAGTTTTTGCTTCGCCATCAAAAGTAGCGTAGCCTTCTGTTTCTACTGTATTTTCACCATCAAAAACAGCGCAATGGTATTTAGCCGAGGTAATTTTTTCACCATCAGCGTAAATGTCTAGTATTTTCCAAGCGTAGTTCACCAAGGCACTCCAGTAGCCGTTACAGGGTTTTTCTGTAAGGCAATTTGACTTGCTAGGATTGCTTCTGTTGCATCTTTGTCCACGCCATTAGCCCAACACCAATTCAGCACTTCTGCTTCAGTTACGCTGTTGTAAGGGATGGATGGTGTAGCAAGGGCAAAAGAACAAGTGCTATAAACAGAGGCTGTGTAGTCTCCATCTACTGCTGTGCAAGTCCAATGCGCTGTGGTAATAAACCCATCTGCTACTAAGTAGTCAGTTTGTGTGATTGTCCAACTGGTGGTCATAGTTAACCTTTTAGTTTGTTTCTAGTTGTGCCACACGGACACGAAGGGATTGAACTTCTTTGATAAGCATTGGGACTAATTTAGAATAGTCTACAGCCATCATTTCTTCTGTGTCGGTAGGTTGATATACCGCTTCTGGTGCAACAGTCACAAGTTCTTGAGCAATAAAACCATAACGCTGATGTGAACTGTCAGATTTCCAATCAAACTTACGAACTTGAATGGCATCAATTAAGGCAGAAGCAGAATCTGCGTCTTGGATGTTTTCTTTTAATCGTTGGTCAGAAGTAAGGTTATAAAGAACTGCAGTAGTTCCTGATTGAGTAATAGAACCAATTAAACCTGAGTTGTAAATAAAACCTACATATCTAGTTCCGCTTGCTGTTCCACTTGCGTGACCAATATCTTGAAATGAACCACCAGAATTCATATTTATTGAAGTCCCGCTTGCTGGCGAAGAAGTGCTTGTAGTCCCCACCAGCAAGTTACCGCTTCCATCCAATCTCATGCGTTCGCCAGCAAACTGAGTAAATATTAAATTATTGCTTACATCAGAAGTTAATGAATTAAATCCAGAGTTTCCTGTATAGCGTAAATAAAATTGTGCGCCAGTAGAAGCAATATCCATTCTTCCAGAAGCACTTGTCTGACCTAAAGCCACATTACCAGAGGAGTCGATACGCATACGCTCTGAACTATTAGTAGCAAAAGTCAATGGGCCATTAACAAAAGTTGCCAAATTTAATGCGCTACTACCAACTGCCGTGTATAAACTACCTTGCAAAGTTCCATTGACAGCCAATTCATAAGAACAGTTACTGCTTGCGGCAGAATTGAGCGTTAGTGCTTTATTTACACCACCAAGATTTGGCGAAGTAGTACCAATCCCCACATTACCAGAGGAGTCGATAGCCATGTGGGTAGCACCAGCACCCGTTGAAAACCTTAAATAATTTGATGCTTTTGAACCCTCAATGTTTGGACGAGCAGTACCACCACCCCATGCCAATATGTAGGTATCGCTAAGATTAATGTTTCCAGAAGCAATATCAAGTTTTGAGTTGCTTGGACTACTAGTACCAATCCCCACATTACCAGAGTTGTCGATACGCATACGCTCTGTGTTAGAGGTAGAAAACTGCATTGTTCCAGATGAAGCGCCTGATTGTGGGTTAATAATTCTAAATCCACCACTGTCTACATAGACATAACCATATTGCGTTGTACCGCCTTTTAAACTTAATTCAGCCCCACTTGTGCCTTTAATAACAAGTTGTGTATAGCCAGCAGAGCCAGCGGGCGAGGTTTCACCAATACCAACATTCTGTGAAGTATCAACAGTAATCGCAGTAGTAGTGCCGTTGGTTTGTAAAGTTAATGAACTTGCACTTTTTACGATGGGCGTAGTAACAGATGTTGAGCCAGTCAAAGTTGTAAATGTGCCAGCCGCCGCCGCAGTTCCACCAATCGCAGGAGGACTTGCTAAGTAAGTGCTAAAGCCTGTTCCTGATACTGTTGAACTTGCCGACAAAGTAGTGAAAGCACCAGTATTAGCCGTTCCAGAACCAATCGTGCCTGGTGCTGTGTATGCGCTAGTAGCCAACATAGTGTTGGTAACAGTTCCACTATCGCCAGTAGTTACCAAGTTACCCGCTACGGCAGGCACATTTAAGTTAAAAGTTGACGCTGTGTTCGGGCCGACAAGATTAACCTGACCGCCTAAAGTTGCTTGAAATACTAAATTTCCCATGATATTTCCTTATGGTGCAATGATTAACTGGTTTGCAGTTAACGCGCCTGTTGATGGATTAAATTTTAACTTAGTAGACGATACAGTCTGTGGAAGATTACCAGTTGTATTGCTTACAAAGGTTGGGTAAAAAACAGCGTTTGTGCTTGTATCGTCTGTAATCGCTGTATTTGTGGCGTTTGTCGCTGTCGTAGCGCTAGTCGCTGTACTCGCATTACCCGTCAAAGCACCTACAAATGTAGTCGATGTAACAGAAGTCAAACCCGCTATCGTTGTAGCCGAGCCACCCAAACTAATCGCTGTCGAGCCAACTGTAATGCTTGAGTTAGTCAACGCAGAATTGGGGATAGAGGTTAATCCAGCACCCGAACCCGTAAACTGAGTAGCCGTTAAAACGCCCGTAGAGGGGTTAAATTGGTACTTGGTAGAGGATACATACTCTGTTGTTAAATTACCGCTTGTAGCCGCGGCAAACAAGGGATAACGCACCGCATTTGTGGTCGTATCGTCTGTAACTGTTGCGTAAGATGTTGGGGTTGTCCAAGTTGGCGTGTTTCCAGAGCCAGCAGAAGTTAAAACTTGACCAGAAGAACCCTGACTGCCATCAAAACTTGTTGTGCCAGTTACGCTTAAATCTACAAAACTACCATTTTTGGCGGTTGTAGCGCCAATAGTCATGTTGTCTATTGTTCCTACATTTGTAGGGGCAACCTCGATTGAACCTGACCCAGTAGGCTTGATGTGAACATGACCCGTACCCGTAGGGCTTATGTCAATCTGGGCATTTGTGCCGTTTAGGTTTGTCGATACATTTAGTGAGATATTGTCACCACCGCCAGCACCCATGCTCATTTGGGTTGTGCCTGCGGAGTTTTTGAGGGATAAGCCACCAGAGTTAGTCGCTTGAACTATTGGAGTCGTTAGACTTGTAGACGCTGTAATAGTTGTAAATGCGCCCGTTGTAAAAGCACCAGTAGATGGTGTTGTAGCGCCTATTGTTGTTCCATTGATAGAACCACCAGTAATGGTAACAGCATTGGCGTTTTGGGTAGACATTGTTCCCAAACCAGTAATGTCTGTGCTTGGGATAGTCGCAGAAGCCGTTAAAGCGCTTGTTCCAGAGCCTTTTACATAGCCTGTAAGGGTAGATGCACCCGTACCGCCAGAAGCGACTGCAAGAGGGCTAGACAAGCCAGAAATCGTGCCACCCGTGATAGCCACAGCGTTGGCGTTCTGGGTTGACATAGTGCCTAAACCAGTTATGTCGGTGTTAGGTATGCTTGCAACAGTCGTAAACGCAGATGTTCCGCTTGCTTTTAAGTAACCAGCCGTAAAAGTAGCCGCCCCACTACCACCATAAGCCACGCCAATAGTGCTTGCGTTCCAAGTGCCTGCTGTCAGCGTTCCTACACCAGTAATGCCCGTGTAAGAACCAGAAATTCGTGCTGTGTCTATCGTGCCAGATGTAATCTGTGTAGCACCGATAGCGATGTTTTGGGCAGATAACGAGGTTAGTTGACCTTGCGCGTTAACTGTTGCCGACAAAGACTGTGATGCCGAGCCATACGAAGCCGCGGTTACGCCAGTATTTGTGATTGAAAAGATGTTTGACGCTAAAGTTAGCCCAGTACCCGCAAAGTAAGTGCCTGTGCCTGAGAACTGTACCCAAGGCATTGCTGTAACGCCAATAGTTCCCGTTGCCGTAGCCGTACAAACCCAACCCGTGTTGGCTTGACCGCCACTAAGAAGAACTGTGTATGCGCCTGGCACTTCCGACCACACATCCATATCCGTTGCGCGTGTCCAAGCACTTGCTGACGCTACATAAATGCCGTTGTCTTGTGATGCGGTCTGGTTCTTTACCAAGACCCGTTGACCAGCGGTTACTGTATAACCATCAATCGTTAACAGACCCGATAAAGTCGTGATGTTGACTGTCGAGCCAACAGCACAAGCGGCTTTTGGGCCAAGCCCCTGCGCTACTGTGTCTACATAAAACTTGTTGGCAATGTCCGTATTTGCACTAGGAGTAGTGGAAATCGTGCCAGTTGTAGTGCTGATATTAGTAAAAACGCCCGTTGATGGGCTTGTTGCACCTATCGTGCTACTGTCAATCGTGCTATTCGTTATTGTTAACCCAGATTGAACTGGGTTTAATGTCGCGTAGAACGGCACACCCTGACCAATAAAGGTCTGAAAAGTTCCATCTACTGCAAAATACGCTTGTACAGGAAGTAGATTTTGCAGAACAGAATTGGCAGGGTTTGCCATGCCTTAACTCTGATAAACAGAGGGTGTTACATACAAAATACCAGCAGTACCAGAATTGGATTTTGCTGTTATGTAGTATGGTGCTACTGAGGTAGCAACAATTAAAGGCTGAGTCATGCCAGCAGGCAAAACAAAGTCTCCATTAGTGCCATCAACAGGAAACACGGGCGCACCAGGGTCAGTAGGCCCCCATCTCACCGCAATAGGGCTTGCACCCGTATTGAGGAAAGCGGTGTAGTTCACTTGGGTATTAGTAGTGCTATTGACCAAGACTGCCGCGTGAGCGGTAGAAGTGACCGATAACGCTACTGTTTGACCAGCGGTTCTAAGAACAGATGAGCCAGCCATTTTTAGACCACATTAGTTGGATATGGCAAATCTTCGCAAGACTTGACGCTAACCAAAAGGGTAGCCGCGGCTTGCACCACAGAAGCACCAGTTAAGTTAAACAAGCGAACAATGATTGCGTTATCTGCGGCTGTATAGACATTGGCAACACCAACGCCAACAGTCATTGCGGCATCCACTTGCGCTTGGATTTTGTCCGTAGACTTAACGCCTTGGCAAGCAATGGTGACTTCAGTTGTGGTAGTGGAGAAAGTGGTTGCTGGTAGTGTTAGTTGGCAAATAGTATGCGCTATAACATTTCCACGCGAAATGGTGGTTTTTGACATGGTGATTCCTTTGCAGAATGGTTAAATTGTAGCCGTAAAAGCGAAAAAAGCCACCCCTTTTGAGGATGGCTTCTTCTTTATTTACTCACGAATTAAGGTAAAAATGTGAGGTCGTAGCCGTAGACAAACACATCGCAAGTCGCGGCAATCGTAGTACCCACATTCACATAAATGTTAGTGGGGTTAGAAATAGCGGTGTTTGGATTTGTCGCGGCAGTAATGGTCACATAAGGGCCACCAGTGTTGCTAGTTAAAGCGGCGGTGGTCAAAATGGTTGAACCTGTTGCCGCTGGGCCAGTGTATGCACCAACAGTAGCCGTTGCAATAGTGGTGGTTGCACCGCTAGAGTTCAAGCCATTGGTAATGACAACACTTGTAGGCACAAAT
>Ga0209401_1001380_pt1 | contig 16095 bp, 9 predicted proteins | sample M_140807_MF_Meta_FD_187318 | JGI IMG/M metagenome (GOLD analysis project Ga0209401, IMG submission 187318) | Freshwater microbial communities from Lake Montjoie, Canada to study carbon cycling - M_140807_MF_MetaG (SPAdes) (version 2) | ecosystem: Environmental > Aquatic > Freshwater > Lake...
GTACGACTTAATGCCGCTGCTGCCGGTCGGCTTAGCAAGCTCTGTCTGAGCCGCTTCGAAGAAACAGTCGATGATCTCCGAATTGAATACCTTGGGCATTTTGTACTTCACATCTTTGTAGACGAATGTGGAGGCCAGATTGTGTGTCCTTTTGAAATAACCATAAGTCAGGTCATCGGAATCCATCGTCACGTGGGCCCCAGGCTTCTTCCATTCCGCGTCACGCTTGAGCATTTCGAGCTTGTTACGACGTTCGATGTGCTGAAAGTACTTTTTGTCACACCTCTTATCGCAAAACGCTTCTACATCTTCGGGGAGCATAGACGGGTCGGGCAGACCCTTGTTGAGAGAGCATGCCACACAGATATTGTTGGGGCAGGTGTAATAGCCGCAGCTATAGATTTCATACGACTGGAAAACCGTTGCACAAACGCAGCACGGGCCAGGGGTGTTATCCAGGTCAGAGGAGCCACCCGAGGCGATACTCTCGGAGGAGCTCTCCTCGGACGAGCTCGACGAGCTGGACGAGTTCGCGTCGGACTCACTGTCCTGGACGATCCTCTTCCTCTTCTTGGGGGCCTTGGTGCTCTCGTCGGACGAGCTGTCCTGATGGACCCTCCTCCTCACCTTCTTTGGAGTCGGGCTGCGACTCTTCGAGCCCGATGCCTTGGGCGAGGGCGACGGGGAGGACGTGTAAATGGTCTTCTTGAACATAGCTCGTTGGTGGATGCAAAGACACAAGACATCATTTATATCAATATGAAATTTTATTCATTTAAGAAAAAAATTAAGCTTTGGCCTTCTTCTGATTCTGGTGTATCTTGTTGTTCTGCTTGAGAACCGTGCTCACTTCTTTAGTGATGTTCGGGTACTCATTGGCAATCCTCTTGAAGAGGGTGGTCAGGAACTTGCTCTTGTCAAGCTCGTCGTCCTGGTCGGCCGTGCTGTCCGCGATCTTTTTGACGTTAGGGTTCAAGATGTAATAAACAGAGTACATCTTCTTGAAGGAACCGAAATTAGGGTTCTCGATGGTTGTCTTGTGTGTTTTGACCTCCTTTTTGATGCGTTCGAATGTCCTTTCGACTGCGTCGACAAGTTTCTTGTCATCGGCGTCGCTGGGTTCAGGAACTTCGACCACCTCATCCTCGTCGTCGGAAATAATCTTCCTCTTGTCCGACTTCTTCTTGCGGACGATGTTCTCGTCATCAGAGTCCTCCTTGGCCGGACTGGCCTCGGGGCGAACGTTTTCGTCGACTGCGCCTTTGGCCGGACTGGCCTTGGGTTCGTCGACTACGCCTTTGGCCGGACTGGCCTTGGGTTCGTCGACTACGACTTTGGCCGGACTGGCCTTGGGTTCGTCGACTACGCCTTTGGCCGGACTGGCCTCGGGTTGCTTGACTTCCTCCTCCGGGGCAAACTCCTCGGTGAAGTCGGGGTACGTGATGACGTACACGACCTTCGTGTCTCCATTGATCTGCTGCTCGATTACCGTGTCCTCACAGATGGTGAAGGTGCGATTGGCTTCGACACTGGTGTCGATCTTGACACCGGCCTTGAACCAGTAGGGGTAGTTCACACCATTCGCAACGTGCATGAGAGTGAATGTGACCGTGTATTTCTCGTCGTTGTACTGTACCGAGCAGGTTTTCTTGGCGACACGGTTGTCCTCGTATTTAGCCAAAATGATGTGGCTCAGATTGTCCCCGGGAAGCACCTTGCCGACAGTGATAGGTCCCTGCGGCATGCTCGCATCGAAGGCGAGCTCCTCAACCCCCCCCTTGGTCAGGGTGACCTTGAGGTTCGGGCCGTTGCCGGCGGAAAGGGTCGAGTTGGTGTTGTTGCGCGCGAAGAAAGCCATTTCTTGGATTCTTGTGGTAGACTTGTCTTTAATATGATATTGAACTGAATTGGGCCTACTCGCAAGCTTCGCATTTGATGCATCTGTCATTCCGGAGATACTGGTTGGTGAGGCACTTTGTGGTGCATCCGCGGTCCTGCGAGTCGAAGAATTCGTCGCCCGGGCATTCCTTGTAGGCGTCCAATTTGAAGAGGCCGCCGCGGCATGCCTTGCACTTGACGCAGCAGTCGGGGTTCCAGAGCGGGGAGTCCTTTGCGCAGGTGGGCTCGACGTACCATCCCGGCGGGCAGTACGGGAGGAACGCCGGCGGGGTGTCGTCGACGGTCTGTCTGCACTTGAGCTGTGAGAAAGTCTGGAACTCGGCGGGGATTTCTGTGCAGAGCGTGCCTGAGACGGTCGACGCCGCCTCGACGCAGCATATTTTGGTGTCCGGGACGGAGCGTGTGGTGTCCTGGCTGCTGGTGACGGTGTCGTCGATCCAGCGGCGGTACGAGACGCGGTTGCCGCACGCGAGGACGAGCTTGGCGAGGTCCGCGGTGAGCTTGACGCTGGTGCACTTGGTGCACGGGGCGGGCTTGTACCAGGAGAAGTTGGTGGCGGTGGCGCCGAGGACGCCCGGGACGCGTCCGGTGCCGTTCCACCAGCAGGAGTACTGCACCGGGTCGATGTAGCTGTCCGCCTCGAGGTTGTTGTCGCAGCGCGCGTTGCAGTCGGCGCACGTGCCCGGGTGTGGAGTGAGTGCGTCGTTTGCGGGGTTGAAGTACACGTCGTCGTAGAGTTCGAGGCCGGGGACGTACGTCGGCCAGCACTTGTCTGTGTACTTTGCCCCGAGGCAGAGCGTGCACGGGTCCTGGAAGCCGGAGCGGACGATGGAGAACTTGTAGGCGCCGCATGCGAGGTCGAACGCAGTGTTGCCTTGGAGTTGTGTGAGCTTGTTGGCGCCGCAGAGCTCGACGACGGACGTGTTGATGCGTGTGCGGTTGAGGTCGCTGTTGAGCGGCACGTAGAGGGTCGACCCGTCGACCTGCAGCCAGGCCTGATTGTGGCGGAGCATCTCGTGGTGGCCGCACCAGGCGGTGAACTCGAGGCGCGGGACGTTCGTCGTCGGCTTGGCGTAGCGGGGGATGCAGGGCTTCGGCTTGAGCTCGTCGGTCCAGTTGCTGGTTTTCTGGATGTCGTCGCGCCAGAACTTTCGATTGAACTCTCTCAGGTTCTCGCCTGTGATGTAGAAGTCTTTGCCGGTCAAGACCGCTTTCTTGTTGACGACCTTTATGTTGTCGGTGACGGTCTGGAGGAAGATGCAGCCTGCCTCGCTGTTGCCGTCGAAGTACTGAAAGTGCTGACATTTGGTACAGACAGAGTCTCCTGCGATGTCGGTCTTTTTCCTGCGCATCGGCGTCAGCAGGTTGTTATCCTTGCATTTCAGGCATTCGCTTGCCTTCGCTGGATTGCGGATCTGGTGTTTGTCGCACTGCTCACAGTCCTGGTAGTTTTTGTTTCTGATGGTCACTTGCACCTTCTCGTAGTCAAGACAAGGCCTGCATGCGATGATGTCGTTGTCCATCGCGTCTGTCAGGACGGAGCGGCCGTACAGTGGCCTATCTTTATCGAAACACGTTTCGCACGAGTAGGCCATGCTTGCGTCGCGAATCAAGGAGATGGAAATCATGTGACTGTCGGCGAAAACGTGGGGTATGCTCGGGTCCAAGATTGTTTGGTCTCTTTTGACCTGAACCTTGGCGGTGTCGTAGCCGATGTCGAAATACGAGCTGCCGTCATGCAGACCGTACGACATGAAGGGCGCGCTGTATTTTGCAGTTTCGCTGATGATCTTGTCCTTGAATCTGGAGAATGGGATTGGTCCGTCCTGAAAGACATTGAGGATCAAGGTGCAGACCATCGCGTCGTACCGGTAGATGTTGTCGTAGCACGGTTTCGAGATGAAATCGGCACAGGCGACAGAGTTGCATCCGGATTCGGCGTAATATGTCTTTGGTGATCGTTGCTGGCGGTTGTACTTGTCCTTGCATACGATACTGTAGTCCCATCTTGTGATGCTTTTTGGTTCCGTTTCCCAAAAATTGCCGAATCGCTTCGTCATGCCGTCGAAGACTGACTGCACGTTGTAATAATGGTCGCTGCGTGTCGGTGGGTTTTGCCAGTGCCTGTTGATGTTGTACTGTCCGAGGTGGTCTCCAGGCTTCAAAAAATACGACTGGCCGCTGTTGTCCCATCGCAGTCCATTCACAAAGTCGGCACCAAGGAGCAGCATGCGACAATCTGTTTTGTCGGAAATGGACTGACTGGACCGGTAAAAGGTGTAATGGGGCCTGATCCAGAATTGCTTCTTCTGTTGGGGTTCTGGTATACTCTCGATCCAGCACGGTGCGGTCTGAAACTTATACGGGTATACGTTGTCGATGCCGCTGCACTTGGAAATGGTCTGTTCATTTGTATTGATGCCTGTACTTCCTCCATAGAGTTTATGAATGTTCTTGTCGCCAGACGTCCAAAACGTGTCCAAGTGAGTCATACTGGGCTTGTTGCTGAGGTAGTTCCACCTCCAGCATGACACCACGCGCACGTTGAAGTTGTCTTCGTATCTTTTTGTTTTACAGAGGGAGATCGGGCGCACCCCGTATGTGTTGGGGTCTGCGGATTCGGCGTAATTATATGAAGACGCATCGACTATTTTGAAAGCGTTTGGCATTTCTACATTGAAGAATCTGGGTGTGATATCCTTGAATTCTGTTCCACACGCAAAGACGGAATCGCATTTGTATGTGGACGTTGTCTTGGACACTTTCACTTGATACGGAATCTCGGGCATGGAGTAACAGTGTCGAGGGCAGATCCAGTTCTCACTTTCAGCGGGCGTGCTGTCTATTCCTATGAGCCTTGGACAGGTTTCGGACCCATCCTCTTTCAGTTGACAGTCTTCACCATCCCTGTCGACATAACACCGGTCACAGTTTCTGTTCTTGTATTGTGTTGGATTACTGTAATACCAATTTCGCTGGTCACCGTGGCGCTTGATGATGGGCACAATGTCATCGCAGTACAAGTCCGCTGTGTGTGTGCAGAAAAGACAGACTGAAAATGTGAGGATACGTATCGGCAGACTGGCGCTCGCCATGCAAGCGAGCGCGGTGTCGTTTATAGGTCGTCACTCGAACAGCATTTTGACGGTCTCGAAGGAAATGATGAGGCAGAGCATCGTGAGTATCGCGAGGTTGCCGTGTGTGTAGCCGATGGCGACGTTGGTGAGGTGCACGCTTGCGTTGATGCAGAGGAGGTACAGGAGCTGGTCGAACACGGGCGAGATGCTGAGGCTGCGGAGGACGAAGAGGCCGCAGCCGACGAGAATGGAGAGGAGCTGCAGGTCGATGTGGAAGGAGAGGATGTAGGTGAAGAGGAGCGCGCTGATCTTGTACGCCGCGTACGCCTGCGTCTCGGCGAGGTCGTGGGCGATCGCCTTGCATATCTCGAGGACGTGCATGACAATGATGAGCATGCTGATGTGTGTGAGCGGCGCGGGGCAGTGGTCCTGCACGAGATCGAGGACGAGGTTGACGTTTGCGGTGGTGAGGGCTTGCATGAGGACCTCGAGGCCGGGGAGTATCTCCCGGAGGATCTGACTGACGACCGACGCGCAAGAGCAGGTGACGAACGCGACACAGAGGATGAGCATGCCGGAGCCGTCCGACTGCATGAGGCTCTGAATGGCGTCGGCGAAGATGTAGAGGAAGACGTTCACAAAGTTGTTCTGGACAGGACTGCCGTTGAGGAGCACGGACACGAACAGCAGCATGCTTGTGAGGGAGATGAGCCTGGCGGCGGTGCTGCCCGTGGGCTCCGTGAGTGTGTCTACGCTCGAAAATTGGACCTCGCGGGTGAGGTGGAACGCAACCACACCGACGACGAGGGTGGTGCACGTGGACAGGATGTTGCTAACTATTTTGTTGGATGTGAGGGGCTCTAGTAAGCGTATTTGTAGATACAAGAGCAAGCATGTCAGGAGCAGGATGCTTGTGTCTGTCTCCGACTCGACGATGCTGTAAACAGTGCGGGTGAGGGTGAAGCTCACGGCGGATTCCAAGCGCCCGGTGACTTGCACGCCTGTGACAGGCATATCCGAGGCGCGCGCAGGCGCAGTACTGTGTGTTTTGCTTTTACTTTTGTTTTTTATTGGAGAAAATCAATGCTTTTTTTTGGCTTTCTGGTGGAAGTGGTGGCAATCACAAGCAATGAAGATCGCACTTATGAAAAATGTGAACCTAAACCAATAGGATATAAAAACGGCAACAAAGTCATAGAGAAAATAGTGACACGCCACGAACACGGCGATGAGCAAAATCAATGGTATGAGTTCCGACAACCTGTCCCACAGTTCCGTATTCTTTTTGTCCGGGATGAGTTCTTTGATGGTACAGATCGTGTTCATGGCGATCTCTGGCTTCGCACCTGTGCACTTGCCGAGCCTGATCAGGTTGAAGGACAAGGAGAATGCACCAAGCCCCCAATACAACAACTGGAGCCACGGGCTCTTGGTGTTGATCGTTATGTCGATTTTCTTAACAATCGTGCACGGGATGCAGATCATGAGCATGTGCACGGATGCAACGACGAGGTCGTCGAGCCACTTCGGCCTGCTTTTCCACGAGTCGAGACAGTGGACGAGCAAGAGGAGATAGACACCCCCAAGGACACACAAGACGTACTGATCAAACTCCGTGGGCCCAACCACACGGATCAATTCGTCCATCGACGGCTCACTCCAAAACATTGCTGTGATGACGTGAACGGCTCGTGTCTTTTATATACCAGTGACGTATTCACACCACCGCGCAAGCGAAGCACGAGGTGCAGCGTCGATTCCTTCTGTATGTTGTAGTCGGACAGTGTGCGGCCGTCCTCGAGCTGCTTCCCCGCAAAGATGAGGCGCTGTTGGTCCGGGGGGATGCCTTCCTTGTCCTGGATTTTGCTCTTGACCATGTCGATGGTGTCGCTCGACTCGACCTCGAGCGTGATGGTCTTGCCGGTAAGCGTTTTCACGAATACTTGCATGTGGGGCTGTACGCGATCTTAAATACGCAAGCGCGTGTTCGTGCATTAGCGAAACACTTCGATGGTGGGGCGGCGGTGGCGTTCGTGGAAAAAGTGCTGCTCGCCGTACGGCATGTGTATGCGGTCGGCGATGTACTTCTCGGCCGCGCAGTTGACGTGCTGGCGATAGAGCGGCACGAGGAGCGTTGGTGTCAGCAGCACGAGCAGAAGAAGCGCGCCACCGAAGAGCACGCCGTGGCCGGTGATCCACAGCAGCGCGTGGTCGATGACGGTGCCGCACGGCGCGTAGCCGCAGAGGTACGTGTTCTGGATGAGCTGGATCGCGGCGACGAGGTGCACGCTCCCTCGCGCGTGCGCCTCGACCTGGTCGCAGAGCGCGGAGTGGTGCTTCATGTTGGCGTAGAAGGCCGGGCTCTTGCACTGCTCCATGAGCCACTCCTCGTGCTTGCGCCGCTGCTGCTCGACGACGAGCGCCTCGTAGTACAGCTGCACGCGGGTGATCAGGAAGCCGCAGCACCAGAAAGCAAGGGCCAGCAGCGGGATGTAGAAGAAGCAGTTCGAGATGAGTCGCGCGTCCCGGCGTACAGTGAGCATGCAGATGGTGTTTGCATCGCAAATATAAACCTTGGAAAATTCAAAAAAATACAGATTGTGTTGCAAACATATATAGGATGGTTGTGGCGGGGATATGGCAGAGAAGAATCCATCAGATCCACCTTCACCTGAGGTGCAAGATAAATTGAATCAAATTAAAATACTAAAGCGCGAAATCAAAGATCATGTGGCTGCAGGAGAAGAAGAAATGGCAAAAGAAAAAAGACAAAAAGTCAAAGACTTATATGCGGGACTTCCGAAAAGATCAAGAGGAAAGTCGACCGATAGCCGTGCATCTGGAACAACGGTGGGAACAACACATACATCAAGAGATACACAACTGATACACGGATGGAAAGAAGAGGAAAAAAAGTTGAATAACAAAATTAATGCAAATGAAGGGACTGAGGATGAAATAAAAAAAATGAAAAAACGGTTATTGAAAGTAAGGAAAAACCTTAAGAAGAAGGCAAAACACAACACAGGAGCCGCTACACCTGATACTGTGAAATCGGTCGCACAGTCGTTGTTCAGCCAAATCACTGCGGCAGCATCAGCGATCCCGGGAGCAAAGAAGGAGGAAGACTCAAAATCTAATGTGAATGGGATGGGACATGTCCAGATAATCAAGAGCAAGACGAATGATGCACTTTTTCCAATGTTACCACCGCCAATCCTGAATGATGAATTTACTGATTGTATTCGAAACGAAAAATATTACAATGCTTTTCATGAGTACACACCCACACAAACACATTATTCGTATGAGTCGTATGCAACGGGCAAAAATCCACAAACAGATGTCTTCTACATACATATGCAACTGGATCGAAAGAAGAAGAATAACAAGACCATAAAGGTTAATAACAACTATGTTGCATATGTGAATGAAAAATCGTATTTCTCAGAGGGCATGTCTACTTTGCGGAATGAAGACATTAGCGGGTACCTATACATGAGTGTGAGTTCATTGTATAAGAAGGACAATAAGAAGCACGTTGGTATGATAACGTTTTTGATTCCCTATTCCAAAATGAAGTCAGATGCCCCCGTGTCTGAGAATACGGTATGTGCTATTGAAACGTCTATTCCACAATATTCAGAAGAAATCAAAAATTTGACAATTTTTATGGAAAAGTTTGGTAACTACGTGTATGCTTCCAATATCCCACTGGATTCCGAGGGTATTTCGATGACGGAAAATGATATCAGAGCATTAGTAAGGAGATTTACAAACATTCAACAACATAAAAAAACACTTGTGCGTACGTACAAAGGTTTCGACATGAAAGATCAAGTGACAATATGGGCTGATATAAATTGTAAAGCAGAGTCAGGAACAACCGATTGGAAGGCCGAAATCAAGATGCTATTGCCATACGTCAGACAAAATGACATCATCGAGGCTAAGAACATCATTGCAAAGGCTATAGGTCAGTGTCAATATGCCGTGGCTCTGTATCATAAAGAACATCCAGGAGATAGCCAAGAGTTCTTCAACATATATGGGGGTACTACGGTTTGGATTCTGATAGCGGAAATGTCGAAAGAAAAGATGACTAACCAGCGCATTGCGGATCTGTCGACTGGTATCATGCAGAAATTTAAAGATGTATACCTAAGAGACATACAATTTAAATCAGATTGGTGTAAATTTTTGGAACATAAAATACCAACAACTCCTGTCTTGAGTTTGGACGATATTATATTTGAGACCCAACCAAAGAAACCAAATGCTCGTGCTGAAAATAATGGTGAGGGCTCACCAAGGAATGTTGATATATATGGAGATAGTCAAATTCCGAAAAAATCCAACACACGACTTCGGGATTGGTAAATAGATTAGATTGTTTATTATTATACTTCCCTTTACTTCCACACGAAATGCAATAGTAGCATAGTCTCGTCTTTCGGTGGCATAATGTGAAAGTTACAAATAAAATCCTTATTGAAAAGTTTCGCGTCATGAAACACAAACGTGCACTCGTCTTTGTCTTGTTCCTGCACGCGGATGAGTATCCTTATGTTTTTTTCTTGTAGGCTAGTGGTGTGCTTGTCAGGACAGAGGGTGTAAAAGCACTTGATGACTATGTGTGTGTGTTCGTCCATCATGTCATCGGCGTCGAGGCCGAACTTCCTGTTGCCTATGTGTTCATTGGAGCTGTGCATGTTCTGCAACATTTCCGGCAAGTCGTCGAGAGGCAGTGTGAGAAAGAGCTCGTGGCCTTCCATGAGCATGCACCGGGAGACGAAGAGGAAGTCGACGCTGTCGACTGCAGGCTGTCTGTTGGTGTCGTAGTACTGCACGCAGTGGTGGCCGTTTTTTAGATAGGTGTTGGTGTCCTGGTGTTTGCAGAGCAGGCCTAAGGTGAGGTCTTCGTATGTGTTGTCCGGGTCATTGCCGAACGTTTCGAGCGACGCGCCGAGCTTGAGCAGGAGGAGCGTGTCGAATTGGACGATCGGGAACATGAGGAAGGGGAGCGATGGCCTGCATGCGTGTGCGGTCCCGCACGGCGCGGGCTGGTATTGGACGGCGGTGTCGTCGAGGACCAGGCCGTGTGCCATGGCGTACGAGAGCTGGTTGGTCGGGAAATCGATGTAGTCTTCGGAGAGTGGCAGTTCGCTGTAGCGGGACTCTGGATCCGGGTGTGTCGGTGCGACGGGATACAACTTTGTATTTTTGCCGCATACGCGCAAGACAAACATGAATCCGTGCTTCCACGTGAGGCAGGGGATTTCCTCGAGCGCTGCGCAGTCCGTCAATGTGCTCGGGATGTGCATGACGTGGTCGCCGGTGATCGAGCGTCCGTACTCGAGGATGGCGAAGGCAAAGATGGAGTCCGCGAAGGGATGTAGGGTTTGCTTCGAGACGTGCGATAGGATGGCGTCGCGGATGTGTTCCATGTACGACAGAATGTGTGCCATGGATTCCGGGGGGTATGGGAAGAGCTCCTGCTTCTTGCTGTTGTGCGCCAGGCTGCTTGCCTTCAAGTGCTTCTTGTGGAGCGTCAGTTCCACTCCATGGCACGTTGTGATTGTGGAGTAACACTTTGGTTTGCGGTTTTTCGTGTCGAGGAAACAGTGCTGGTCCTCGGAGTGATTGACGTGGAGATAGCGGCGGTACTCGATCATGACGGGCCGGTTATTGTGCTCGCGATTGTGGGACGGCTCGCTGAGCACGACGACGCCGTTGTGTGCGGGCACGTAGGCCATGGGGATGGCTGTGTGCAGCATGAGGAAGACGAGCACCTCGGCTGCGTTGGCCATGTTCCGCGTGTGCACGACGATCCTGTTCTCGAGCGCGGTCTTCTTCCACTCCGCCGCATACATGGCCTGTCCGAGAATGACGAAGAGGATGTCTGTGGCCATGGAGACCTCGAGGCCGTTGTAGATGATGTTGTTCGGCTGTGCCAGGTTGACTTGCTGTTTTGGGCGAATGGTCCACGTGAAGACGTCGCCTGCGACCAATTCCGTCTCCGGGCTCATGATGGGCGCTGTCCATGCCGGGGACTGCACGTTGTTGTGTGACACTGCCCGCATGAACCTGTCTTTCTGTGCCGGGTTTTTCTGGAAGTAGACCTGCAAAATTGCGAGCATCAATTCAAGCCTGCTGGTCTCCTCGTCGAGGTTGCAGATATGAATGAATTTCTGGATGACCCCGTGCGCGTTGCCAACGCTGTGCATGACGCCCTCGTACCACTTGTAGCAGTTCTGGGGCCTCATGAACGCGGAGGAGTTGCCTGCGGTGTTGGAGCTGGAGGTGGGCTGTGGCATGCCGCACCCGTCGACGGCATGCGTCCAGAACAGTTCGCCTGCACTGTTCTTTTCGGTCTGCGCCTGTGCCTGTTGATGTGCGAACCACGCGGCCATGAGCTCGCTCGTGCCATTGCTCGTGGATTCTGCGCTTTTCTCCTCTTGTATCGGGTTGATGTTGGAGTCGACGTTGAAGAAGGTGTGCGCCACGAAGGTGGTCGGCATGTTGTCGCCGTCGGGCTCGACAATCCGGGCAAATGTGGAAGGGAGCACTGTCTTTGCCACCGCGAGCTTGCGCAGGCCGTCTTCGGAGAAAGCCTTCGGAATCGACCTCTGCATGACTCTGTCGTTGCACACGGCGTTGACGAGGAAGTCTGCGAATTGGTTGTACGTGTGCAGCTCGGCCCCGGACAGGTGCTGCTGCTGTCCTTGTGCGACGGTTGCGAGAATATGCAACGGGCATCCGTTTTCCATCTGGAGGTAGTACAGACTCATGCACGTGACGATCATGAGCCCGACGTCGAGGAGCACGAGGGCGAGGTACAACTGCATGGCGGACAATATGGCGGATACGGAGATTGGCACGAACAAGAAGGTCTTGACGGCGTCGAGCATGACGTGCTCGATCTGGCAGTGCGTCTGCTTGTCCGCGTCCATGCTCGACAGGAGCATCCTGCGGTAGAAGGCACCGTGGATCACGTGCCTTGTCCATTTGCCCATCATGGCTGTCTCGAACGCCCCGTCGAAGTTGCGTGCCCTGATGTCCTTGGCGGTGTACACCGGCTTGGTGACGCCCTCCGTTATGACGAGCGAGTTCTGCCTGAGCACGTCCATGTCGATCCATGAGTACCGGGAGAATTTGATGCGGTCGAGGCAGAGGCCGCGGTGCATGAACGAAAACATGCGGTTGAGGTGCTCGAGTAGGTAGTAGGCCTCGTTCACGAGGACGTCGTCGTGCTTGAGCACATGCACGCCTTTCAAGATGAAGCTGGTGTCGTCGGCATCCTTGGCCTTTTTGCGTTTCCTAAGGGGGGCAGCGACCCGCACGGCGGCGTTGGGGAGTTGCCCCCATTGGAAGCAGCCCGTGGAGTCGGACGTGCCACACGGCGTGCGGTTGCAGCGGGCGCCCCGGACGAAGGACTCGTACTGGTTCTGGCTGATGGCGTTGCTGGCGAAGCAGATGGCGGGTCCGTCGTTGGTGTGGTAAAAGTACAGCTGTGTCATGTTTTGTGATGTCTTGTACCTGTCCTGCTGCGTGCCTGCGCCCTGCCCTGACGAGCCGACGAAGCGCTCGAAGTCTGCCCAGAGCAACTGTTGCAACTTGGGGTCGGTGATGCACTTGGCGACCTCGAGGAAGGCGACGATCCTGCCGAAGCTGAGCTCGTGGTCGCTCACCTCTGCGTTGATGCTGTCGTTGTTCATGACGACTGCGGTCTGGCGGGCGAGCGTCATGGGAGTGGCCTTGTCGAGATTCTCGAGGCCCGGGTTGGCGGTGTACGAGGCGCGTGTGTCTGCCTCTGGCAGGCACGTTCTTGGAAACGCGTTCATGATGATTCCGACCTCCTGGAAGGTGGTGTCCTTACCGCGCCCCCACCTTCCTGCGTCTCCGACCTGTTTCTTCCACTGGTTGTGGTGCTTGGTCGGGGCTGTGTAGATCTCGAGCCCGCCCGCGTCGCAGGGCTGTACCGGGTAGCAGTACGGGCTGAACGTGAAGGAGTTGCTCCAGATGGAGTACACCGCGCCGAGCATCCAGCGCTTCGTCATGTCGTTGATGTAGTTGAGGCCGATGTCGATCGCCTGGGAGTTGAGCAGGTAAATGGCTGCGACGATAGCGTCGTCGTTGACGGCGGCTTCGATCTGGTTCGTGCAGCGGCGAGCGAGCGAGAGATAGTCCTTGATGATGCGCGCGTTGCCTGCCGTCTCGGCGTACAGGCGGTCGATCTGCTTGAGAGATTGTGCGCCCCTCGCCAGCTGCACCATAGGCATGTTTGCGCTGGACTCTGTCCATGCCTTGATGTAGTGCTCCACGGATTCGTGGGTGTTTGGCATGATGAGGGCAATGTCTCCCTTGGCAATGTCCTTGAGCGTGTCGTGTATCTCGTGGCCCTTGACTCCGTAGTGCTTGAGGACCTGGTTTGCGATGGACTGGAACTTATTCAGCTTGTTTCTGTCCTTGCTCTTGACCTTCATGATGCTCCAGAGGGTGTTTTCCGTGACCGTGAGAGACGAGCTGCGGTTCTGCAAGCTGTAGTAGTCTGCGTTGTCTGTCTTGGTCGGGTCGATAAACGGATGGAACGGGTCCTTGTCCTGCGATGCATTCGCCATGAACATTTGGTACGAGGGGGAGCTCCACAGATACAGGGGGATGATGGCCGTTTCGTTCTTATGGTCTTGCGCGTCTGTCTTGCGCTTCTTGGTCGCCCGTAGCTCTTCTTCTTTCGAGCAGGATTGGTTGAACTCGCAGATGTAGCCACTGACGAGCGGGTAGCCGTGCACGCCTACGTACACATGCGTGTCGTCTGCCATGTTCTGCTCGAATTCCTCCCTTTGATCCTCAAACTTCTGCCAGTCCACGTCCATGCGAGTGCTCAGCTGCTGGCGAACATACTCGACGTTCTGCTCATATACTGTCTTTGGGATGGCTATGTAAAAGACGCCCGCGAAGAAGTTCTGGAAGTCCCACGTCTTTGTCTTGATGGGCAGATGGGCGGCACGCGTGAGACCGTGCTGGTAGTCCCGTTGCGTCTCGGTGCGAATCATCTGGAACTGTTTCCTGCGGGAGTGCTTGAGGATGTCCAAGTACTTGTTGTACATTTTGACCTCTCCCTGGTTGTACACGTCGATGCGGCAACATTGGAAGTCCGCTGCAAAGGGGGAGGGTTCGAGCGTGGACAAGCCGTTTTGCTTCATGAACAGGAAGAAGGCCAGGGGTATGTTGGCGTCGAGTGCCAGCGTCGCTATGTTTTCCTCGCTGTCGTTGACACTGAACAGGCTGGCCGTGTTCACAGGGCCGAGCTCGAGCATGCGGGCCATGCTGTTGGTCACGCGCAGCAGGGGGTCCTGTATGCAGTGTCCCCCGCTGGAGATCATTTGGACGAGCGCAACTGCGGGGTCGCACGCCTCGATGTGCGCACAAATGCGGAGCACCTCCACTACCACGGTATGCACTTTGCCGTCCTTGTCCCGGACTCTGTTGGGTATGACGTGGATGTGTGACGTGATGAAATTGTGGAGGGACAAGATTTCCTCCTCCCGTCGTGCACGTGATGTGGTGCAGCGGCAGTCGAGCATCAACTTCGTGATCTGTGCGTCTGTGAGGCTGGAGAGGTCTCCCTCCAGTCCACGCGCCTGGGCCGTTTTCTGTAGGATGACGGGGTCGACGTAGCTGAGACTATCACGTTTTGTGTCTCTGTCCTGGTATATATTCTTGATCTTAATGTTCACGTCATTCACAATCCTCGAGCTGCTGTACTGGGTGTACAGCTCCTGCCGTTCTGTGTTTACACACGCAGATGATATTTTTCTCCTGTGGTCCAGGTCAGACGCATATGCGTTGTACGCGTTCTGAATCGCCATGAGATCCTCGTCGTTTTTCATGTCCGTCAACCTGCGAATGGTGAACAGTGAAACGGTTGTGTCTGCGCCCTTGATGCCCCCATGGCGCCTGCCGTGCAGCATTTTCACGCTGGTGGCTGCGTCCATCTGCACAGGCCACTCCCCCCCCAGGTCTGCGGTGGTGCAGTCCAGACCGTTGTGTGGTTGTAGCACTTGGTTGGCGTACAGCAGCTTGTCTGTTGCTGTGACTCGCGCTATGTGGAATGGATCGTCCTCTCCCTGCTTGACCATTCTGTGAAGCTGTCGCAGCTCCTGGTGCTCCTGGTCAGCGCCCAGCGACAGGCTGCAGAGAGGGGGGCGAATGCCAAAGAGTCGTGCATGATTTCGCATGGCCGGGCCTTGCAGATATTCGATCTGTTCTGGCAGCAGGTACTGGTTGTTCTCGGATGCGACAGCGTTTGTTTGCAGCAGACAATTGTACGGCACGGGGCGGTTGGTGATGCATGGCATCATGAACATGTAATTTTCGCATCCGGGGTGCTCTGCGAGGTCTGCATAATTTGCTCGCTCTGTGCAAGGCTGCAGAATGCGCGGCTCTTGCCGGTCTTTGTTCTTCTGTTTTGTTTCTTCTATTTCCTCGTCGTTCTGCATGCCGACTTCTCTAAAATTTTGGCGTTCTGGAATTTCGACGTCGCGGAAGCTTGCTTGCTCCTGCACTTCGGCGTCGTCAATGAATTCGTTATCTGATTCACGCGCTTCCTCTTCCTCTTCTTGATCGTCCTCTGCACAGAGCAAAATGGTCAGCGCGCACTTTGCTGCAGACAGTTAAGAAGAAAATACCAGAATACAGCACGTCGTGTTCTGTGTCTTGTTCGCGTGTGGATGATGCTTGGCGTTGCGCGCCACCAGCTCTGCCTCCTGCGCTGCCGCCTGCGCCGTGAATTTGGCTAAATTTGAGGTTTCTTGCTGCAGTTGCCGTGTGCGCAGCTGGCGCTGCAGGTGAATGTGTGCTTGTGTTGTTGGCAAGTTCTCTTAGTGGGGTTGTTGTGGAGAAGAAGGTTCTGATGCTTGCGTTTCCGCCTTCATTGGCTTTCTCCGTTTTCTTCCGAGGCATTGTTTGCAATGGCACAACCGAGGGAAAGGCTCAAAAAATTTTGGTTTCCCTCCAAAATGTTAATTTTATTTTTTAGCTTTTTTTTTCGACCTCAGATCAGACGAGATTACCCGCTGAATTTAAGCATATAAATAAGCGGAGGAAAAGAAACTAA
>Ga0209401_1001381_pt1 | contig 16093 bp, 30 predicted proteins | sample M_140807_MF_Meta_FD_187318 | JGI IMG/M metagenome (GOLD analysis project Ga0209401, IMG submission 187318) | Freshwater microbial communities from Lake Montjoie, Canada to study carbon cycling - M_140807_MF_MetaG (SPAdes) (version 2) | ecosystem: Environmental > Aquatic > Freshwater > Lake...
AAAATCTATGCAGATCGTATGGGTAACGGCAACGAAGCATCTGGTGATGGATACAAATACCGTGGTCGTGGTCTAATTCAATTGACTGGTAAAACAAACTATACCTGGTTTGCACAATCACTTGAGATTACACCTGAAGATGCAGCAGAATATATGGGCACCTTTGAGGGTGCAGCACAATCTGCTTGTTGGTTCTGGGAAACTAACAAACTAAATGATTGGGCAGATAAAGGTGACATTGAGAAGATGACCAAAATCATCAACGGTGGCACAATCGGACTTGAAGATCGTAAAAAACATTATGCACATGCACTTCACGTTTTAGGAGTATAATAAGATGAAATATATACTACTTCTGTTGTTACCACTTACTCTTTTTGCCTGTGATGAACGCTATCGTTATCCTTGCCAAAACCCAGAAAATTGGGGTGAGAGACAATGCCAGAAACCATATTGCAGTGCTAATGGTACCTGTCCTGAAGATTTAAAACACTATGTAAAAGATAAAACTGGAGGAGAAAAATGATATTTGCAAAAGAAAAATATACCACTGAAGAACTGAATGCACGACTGAAGTTTTTTATTGGTCTTATTCTAGGTCTTACACTATTTGGTATTGTATTTGTGGTTCTGTATAGTTTGATTTTTGTTACTCAACCAATGAACGGTATGAGTCCAGTGGATAATAAGTTCTTTGAATTGATTATTCCTATTGCTACATTCTTGACTGGTACATTATCAGGCATTATGTTGGCAGGTGATGATAAAGATTTGCGTGGCATGGCAATTAATGCTGCGAACAAACCATATACACCTCCACCAGAACCACCATCAGTTGCAAAATCACCTGCACCTGAAACAGTTGTGAACTCTGTACCAGTTGGTGCGGGTGGCATTATGACAACAACATCAGCAGTTGCTGCCGCAGAACCTGTTACTGGATTTGGTGGTAAACCTGCACCTGCACAACCACCACATCCGGAGATTTAAATGAAAAACGAATTGCTAGTTGGTTCAATGATTTTGTTTCTACTCTTTGCACCTTTGACCAAAGCAGCATTTGCTGCCGAGACAAAAAAGGTATGTGTCAAAGAGTTGGACAGCAAAACTAAAAAAGAAAAAGAAGTGTGCAAGACAATCAAGGTACACAAGAAACTAGAAGGAACGGCAATTCCTGCCAAAAAGTAAAATGCTCCAAGATGCTGACGAAGTAACGCTAAAAGTGGATGTAAGTGTGTTGAAAGAAAAAGTCAACACACTTGCAGTTCTTTGTGATAAAATGGATAGAGTTATTGAGAAACTCGCGGATAACCAATTGGATCTGGCTGGTCAAATTTACCAAGACATGGACAAGAGAAAAGAGCAGACCGTGAGCGATATCAAAGAACTTCATTCTAGAATAACTACTACCGATAGGAATCTATCCGATAAGATAGAACTTACCGAACGTAGAATTATGGATGAAATCAAATCTTTACGTGAGTGTATTGATGAGCATAATAAAAAAGAAGAATCTGACCTGCAAAAACTATCACAGTGGAAATGGATGATTGCAGGTGGTGTGATGGTATTTGCATGGTTAGTTTCCAACGTCAAACTTGAAATGTTAGGTAAACTTTTTCAATAAGTTGACTTCTTTGAGTGGTAGTGTTATTATGGTTGTATGTCTCTTCCTACTGATATAAAATATGTTCGATTAATTTCTTCTCGTTTGCGTAATTTCAAACAGAAGAATACTTACCTTTGGAATTTCTCATGCCCATTCTGTGGTGATTCCCAAACAAACAAACTAAAGGCCCGTGGTTATGTTTTTGCCAAGGGTAATGATCTTTTTTACCGTTGTCATAACTGTGGAGCAGGTACCAATGTTGCCAATTTACTCAAGCAGGTCGATTCTTCATTACATGGAGAGTACATACTTGAAAGATACAAATCGGGTGAATCCAATACATTCATCCGCAAAAGCAACACTGCACCTACCTTCCATATACCAGCACCACGATTTGGCAAACCAGAAAAGCAAAGAGTATTCGAACATGCAGAATGGGTCTCAGACTTGCCAAGTGGACATTTTTGTCTAAACTATGTTGAGAATCGAACACTGACAAAAGAGGTATGGAATCTATTGCTCTTTACCAACAAGTATAAAGAGTTTTGTGATACACTGATACCAGATCATGGCAAGACAGTGATTGATGATGCACGATTGATTATACCATTCTTTGATAGACACAATCAATTGGTTGCAGTCTCTGGTCGTGCATTGGAAACATCTGATAAAACTCTACGGTATGTAACACTACGTACCAATGATAGTGATGACAAACTTATCTATGGTATGGATAGAGTTGATCTATCACAGACAGTGTACCTTGTTGAGGGTCCACTAGATTCTTTATTCCTAAAGAATTGTGTGGCATCTGGTGATGCAAATTTATCATTGACAGCAAAAAATATTTCAGCAAAGAAGTTGGTGCTAGTATTTGATAATGAACCAAGAAACAAAGAGGTATGTAAGTTACTTGAAAATGCTATCAAATCGAGCCATTATGTCGTTATCTGGCCAGATAACATGGATGGTAAAGATATTAATGAGATGATACTAAATGGATTTTCAAAAGAAGAAATTCAAGATATCATAGATAGTAATACATTTTATGGTTTGGAAGCAATAGCAAAGTTTACATTCTGGAAGAAAACAACGGAGATGAGATGGTAGATATTAGCAGCATTAAGATTGATTTAGATCGTGATAAATTATTTGATGAGTTGGGAATTAAAAGATTACAAGAATCATACATGAAGGAAGATGAGAAGTCGCCACAAGAAAGGTTTGCATATGTTTCAAAAGCATTTAGCAGCAGTCCTGAACATGCTCAAAGGTTGTATGAGTATAGTAGCAATCATTGGTTATCTTATTCTACTCCTATTCTCTCTTTTGGTCGTTCTAAACGTGGGTTGCCTATTTCTTGTTTTCTACCTTATTTGGACGATTCTGCCGAAGGATTGGTTAATACGCTATCAGAAGTAAACTGGTTATCAATGTTAGGAGGTGGAGTTGGAATTGGTCTTGGGATTCGTTCGGCAGACGATAAATCGGTTGGAATCATGCCACATCTTCGCACATATGACGCATCATCTCTCGCTTATCGACAAGGTAGGACTCGTCGTGGTAGTTATGCTGCATACCTTGATATTAGTCATCCTGACATTATCAACTTTCTTGAAATGAGAAAACCTACGGGTGATCCAAATCTCCGTACATTAAATCTGCATCATGGTATCAACATCACTGATGACTTCATGTTGTTGATTGAGAAGGCAATGCTTGATCCAGAAGCAGACGATTCATGGCAATTAAAAGATCCACATACACAAGAGGTGCGTGAGGTGGTATCGGCACGTGAATTGTGGCAACGTATTCTTGAAACACGTATGCTCACAGGTGAACCGTATCTACATTTTATTGACACAAGCAATCGAATGATGCCAGAGTTTCAGAAGAAATTAGGTCTATCAATCAAACAGAGTAATCTTTGTTCTGAAATTATTTTACCAACAGACAAACAACGGACAGCGGTATGCTGCCTATCTTCAGTAAACTTGGAGTATTATGATGAATGGAAAACCCACCCTCAGTTTTTACAAGACATTGCGGATATGCTTGACTGCGTTCTTACCTATTTCATTTCTAGTGCTCCTAGCAGCATTGAAAGAGCAAAATACTCTGCTATCCGTGAGCGGAGCATTGGTATCGGCGCTCTTGGTTTTCATGCTCTTCTACAAAGGAAAGGAATAGCATTTGAATCTGCATTGGCAAAATCAATCAACATGCAAATATTCAAACATATTAGGAACAAACTTGATGAAGCGAACTTGGCACTTGGTAAAGAACGTGGTGAAGCACCAGATGCTGAAGGTACAGGACAGCGATTCAGTCATCTTATGGCTATTGCTCCCAATGCTTCTTCCTCTATTATCATGGGTAATACTTCACCTAGTGTAGAACCTTATCGTGCTAATGCTTATAGACAAGACACTCTTTCTGGTTCACATTTAAACAAGAACAAATGGTTAGATAAAATTATTAAGGGAAAATGTGATGTTGACACAAAATTGGACTATCAAGAAATCTGGTCATCTATCATTGCAAATGACGGTTCCGTCCAGCACTTGGATATATTGGACCAGTATATCAAAGACGTATTTAAAACCTCAATGGAGATTGATCAACGGTGGGTTGTTGAACATGCAGCAGATAGACAAAAATATATTGATCAAGCACAATCCATTAATCTTTTCTTCAGACCTGATGTAAATGTAAAATATCTCCATGCTTGCCATTTCTTGGCATGGAAACAAGGACTGAAAACATTATACTATTGCCGTTCTGAGAAACTTGCTAAGGCAGACAAAGTATCCAAAAAGATTGAACGAAATATTATTCAAGAAATTGACCTAAAATCTATAGCGGATGGAAATGAATGCCTCGCATGTGAAGGGTAGAATTGCCCTATTTGTTCATCACCCAAGATGTTCAATACAATCGGTAAATGGTATCATCAAATCGTTAGAGGAGAACTATGTTTTCAAAACTTTCACTAAGCACGAAATTGAAGATGGCTTCTTTGACGATGTGGATATCGTGTGTTTTGCTGGTGGCATTGGTGATAGCGATGCCTATGATTTTTTGTTTAGAGATAATGGGAATAGTATCCGTAGGTACGTACAAAATGGTGGTAGATATCTTGGAATCTGTATGGGTGCTTATTGGGCTGATCGCCATTATTTTAATTTGTTGGACGGGGTCACTTGCGACCAGTATATTAAGCGACCTAATACCTGCACCCGAAGATATTACAGTAAGGGAATTGAATGTAACTGGAACGGCACTAATGATAGGTTCTTCTTTTACGATGGACCTGCATTTGTCGGAAACGAATCAACTTTTGAAACCATTGCCAGGTACGCAAACGGGGATTCAGCAGCAATTATCAAAGGACGTATAGGATTAGTTGGACCACACTTAGAGAGTCAAGAGTTTTGGTATGATAAACCATACCTACACAAGTATTGGCACAAGAACACACACGGTAAATTATTATTAAATTTTGTAGATAGACTGATGGAGAAATGATATGATAGGTGAAATGATAGTGTGGGGATTCTTCTCTGCAATAGGATGGATGACTGCTAACTGGACGGTAGACAAAATTATTCCAGATAAATCAGAAACACAAATTTGTTCTGAATGGAAAGAAGAACGCCAATCAGACAATACAATTCAACGAACAAGAACCTGCGAACCTAAAAAATAAATATGGCACACTTAGTTGCAAACCTACCGCCTATACATTGTTATATCCGAAAAGAATTTCTTTACGACTTTGAAAAAGGTCATGGAGAATATGAACCATGTATATGGATTTCAATTAAAAGCATTCGTGGGCAAGCATTTAGAATAGAATCTTACTTACCAAACTATGGTGCCGCTTATGACAAACTACCTCTTCATGCGTTTGTGTCACGCACAAAGAATCTTGAACCTGAGAAGTTTCTACCTTTAGATATGTTACAAATTTGGGATTGTTTTAGTTATGATTTTTCTATAATTCAAAAATCATTCTTGAGAAATTTAACTGCCAAGTTTTATGCCAAAGACAAACATTTTTATCAAGGCAATTATTTGTTTACAGTAGACCACTCTGCTCCTGATTTAAATATCATAGATACAAGTTATGCAGAATGGCCAGAGGACCACAAGAGTTTTAATTTTATAGAACTAGATAATGGTCAGTATGCAGCACAACCAAACAATCGTTGCCTATTCTTGGATGCAGCAAGTAATCCAAAAGAATTGAAGTTTCCTGATTTTAAAGTCTGCACTAAAAAATATGTCGTTGAACAAAATCCGAAATGGGCATTAGGTGATACCACCACAGTAATGTATGACGATTTTTAAAAAACAATAACAACTATAAGAGTAAATAGAATGATCAAAAAACAGCAAGTAAGATTAACCGATGAACGAACAGCATTCAAACCATTTGCCTATCCTTGGGCATACAATGCATGGCTACAACATGAACAATCACACTGGATTCACACTGAAGTACCAATGCTTGAGGATGTTAAGGATTGGAAAAATAAACTATCGAAGGACGAAAAGAATTTTCTCACTCATGTATTCAGATTTTTTACTCAGGGTGACATTGATGTTGCAGGTGGTTATGTTAATAATTATCTACCTTATTTCCCTCAACCTGAAGTAAGAATGATGCTGCTAGGTTTTGCGGCACGTGAGGCATTACACATTGCGGCATACTCACACTTGATCGAAACACTAGGTATGCCAGATACCACATACTCAGAATTTCTAGCATACCAAGAAATGAAGGACAAACATGATTACGTTCTTGATCTTAGCACACAGAGTGGCGATAGGGCTACTACTGCTACTCACATTGCAGTATTCTCTGCTTTCACCGAAGGGATGCAACTATTCAGTTCCTTTATCATGCTACTTAACTTCCCTAGACAAGGCAAGATGAAGGGCATGGGACAAATTATTACTTGGTCAATCGTTGATGAAACACAACACGCCGAGTCAATGATTAAACTGTTCCGTACATACATTGAAGAGAACAAAGAAATATGGAATGATGACCTCAAATCGAGAATCTATTCTATCGCAGAAAGAATGGTAGAACTAGAAGATAACTTCATTGATTTGGCATTTGCTACGGGTGGTATTGAAGGATTAACTGCGGAAGATGTCAAGAAATACATTCGGTACATTGCAGACCGTAGATTGATTAGTCTTGGACTCAAAGGTATATTCAAGGTCAAGAAGAATCCTCTGCCGTGGGTAGAAGAAATGATCAATGCGCCAACTCATACAAACTTTTTTGAAAATAGAGCAACAGACTATTCTAAGGGTGCATTGTCTGGTTCATGGGAAAACGTATGGAGCAAAGCAGCATAATTGTGACAGTTGTATTTAAAAACTTCGTATCGATAGATAGTAGGATGCAGTAGTTTTTATATGACGGGTATAATCATGTTGTGTTTTATAAAAATCATAAAGGAGAAGTAAATGGCTCATACAGTAACCATAGATTTGGCAACAACTAAACAATCGTTTCCATCAAACATTCAATTCAACTCGGTCTTTGTTGTCCTGACACCAGCAGCACTAGGTGATGATATTTTTGGTCCAGGTAATGATGTTCGTTCTGCTTTTAGTGCTCCATACTCTGTAGTGTTTGAAAATGTTGAAGCAGGTGATTACACTATCACAGCATATACCCGTGATTCCGATGGCAATCCTTTAGGTGCTAAAATCACTGGTGCAGTAACAGTTGCCGCAGATGCTCCAGCAGCAGTTGAAGGTGGTCTTGAAGTTCGTCCTGAAACAGTTGACTTTGACGTTCCAGTAGCATTTACAGTAACCGTATCTTAATAGGTGACACTGTGAATTACATTATTGAAAAATTAAAGTCTCTTTTTGGTTTAAATAAAATTGATATACCAGTTGCTATGAAAGTCAACGTAAAATAAAAAAAATCGATCACAGTGATATGGTGATTCTGGATCCGTAACCAGAAAGAATAATGGAAAAAACCTACCGCAGTATCTTTATCTCAGATGTCCACCTTGGCTCGAAAGATTGCAAGGCAGGACATCTGAATAATTTTCTCAAGCACAATACATGTGAATCATTATATCTTGTTGGTGATATAATTGATGCATGGAAAATCAAAGAAAACAAATGGCGTTGGAAGCAATCACATACAAATGTGGTACGCCGAGTTCTCAGTCATGCTAAACACGGCACAAAAGTAGTTTATGTTCTAGGTAATCACGATGAATTTCTCAGACCATACCTACACTATGGACTAGGATTTGGATTATTAGAAATTACAAATCAATGTGAACATGTAGGCGCAGATGGTAAAAGATATCTTATTACACATGGCGATTTATTTGATGGCATCACAAGACTAGCACCGTGGTTATCCATACTAGGAGATAAAGCATATGATTTCGTTCTTGCTCTCAACTCTCGATTCAATTGGCTCCGTCATAGACTTGGTTTTGGCTATTGGTCTCTTAGCCTTTATCTTAAACAACGTGTAAAACGGGCAATAGATTTTATATTTCATTTCGAAAAGAATCTTGCTGGTTACTGTAAGAAAAAAGGTTATGATGGTGTTATTTGTGGACACATACACAAAGCAGAGATAAAAGAAATAGATGGTGTAGTTTATATGAATGATGGTGATTGGGTAGAATCATGTACAGCATTAGTTGAACATCATGATGGACGATGGGAAATCATTTCATGGACACAGGAGAACGATAATGTGGTTGTTAATACTAATAGCAGTACACATAAACGATCCAAGCGACCAACCGGCACGGATGACGATGGAGTTTCCTGATCAACAATCATGTGAGCAGGCAAAATCCAGTTTATCTTATTCGATGAAGTTCAAGAATTTTAAAATAGATGCAATTTGTCAGAGAAAATAATCTGTCTAAATAAAAGTTTCAAGGAGTAGACTATGAAACATTTATTTTCTTTTGCATTGGTGTTATTCATCTCAGTTCCATCATTCGCATGGGACCAAAAATTACCACTACCAATTGACCAATGTGCAGTTCATGCACCGTATGGCATTCCAACAGTAACTAAACCAGATGCAACAGTAATTTGCCGCAGTGGTTATGTTACAATGCACGACAATCAAGCAAAGATTCCGGTGTGGGCATCATATTCAATCGATGCAACAACAGCACTTGGTTGTATTGCACGTACCAATGCATTCGTTGCAGACAATTCATTACCACTAGGTAAGAAAGCATCACCAACAGATTATGCTGGTACTGGTTACGATCAAGGACATTTGGTACCTGATGGTGATCAATCATACAATCAGCAAGTAGAATGGGAATCATTTCTCATGACCAACATGTCACCACAATTGCCTAATCTAAATCGTGGTGTATGGAAACAATTAGAATCAAACGTTCGTGCATGGGCAGTACAACGTAACCATAAACTCATCGTTATTCCAGGAGATATCTATGACATACTTTCGGCTAAAAAGATTGGTAAGAGTAATGTGGTTGTACCTTCGGCTCTCTTTAAGATTGTCATTGACACCCAAACAAACGAAGCACTAGCATTCATCTATGAGCATAAAGAATCACAACCAACTGATATCACATTAGGTCAAGTATCAATTGCTGAAGTTGAAAAACGCACAGGTATTACATTCCCTATGCCTAAAGGTGTAGATAAGAATGCTAAACCAAAAGTATGGACTGCCGATCTGGGTGCGCTAGGTAAATCCAAGAAAGCAAAGTGTGGTAAAGATGATTAGACTTCAGCATCAATGTTCAGCATGTAGTACCGAATTCACTATTCAGTATGATGAATTAAATACTGAAAGTGATCCTTCATCATGTCCATTTTGTGGAGAGTATCTTATCTTAGAACAAGAGGATTTTGATGAAGAGGATGATGACGAACCACTATGAAATGGTTATTATGTGACAGTGAGTATATCGATGACGGAATGAGTTTTGGTTTTGTTTATATGATAGAAAATACAATTACAGGACGGAAATATATTGGACGCAAATACTTTACATCTGCTGGCTACAAGCAAGTCAACGGTAAAAGAAAAAAAATCCGAAAATCTTCAGACTGGCAAACCTATTACGGTTCCAACGAAACACTTAAAGAAGATGTCTCAATCCTAGGTGAGGATAAGTTCGTAAGGACTATCCTTCACCTATGTAAGACTAAATCGGAATGTTCATATCTGGAAACAAAAGAGATATTTGCCAGAGATGCCTTATTATCTCCACATTATTACAATGATTGGGTGCAGTGCAAGATACGCCGTGCTCATTTGACCAATCTTCAAATATCAGATATCACTAAATAAAATACTGCAATGCAGCATTTCTATGCTATATAATATCATAGGAGGGTTGCACAATGCTAAAAAAACTGATACAATGGTTCATAAGACCACAACTAAGCGAAATAGAATACTATATTTCGTCACATAATCCAAAGAACACTGCGGATGTGGAAATGTTAATTAACGAATTCAACTACAAAAGGAAACTACAATGTTTTTAAATCAACCACAATTTCCAGTATTTTACACATTTAATGATCTTAACCGTAAGGCAGAGGAAGCAGCAGTGAAAACCATTGACTTTAACAAACAATTAATAGATAATACTATAGCGTACTTCGATTCCATCACGGATAATCAATTTACTACATACTCAAAGAAGGTAGTAACATTTAACCAGAATGCGGCCGAAGATGCAAAGAAAATCGTCAAAAGTGAGTCAGCCAAAACTAAGGCTTGAAATAGAAAGTAAAACCAAATTTTGGTATCCAGTGAGTCGCAATGGGTGGTGGATTAAGTTCTCCACCTATCGTGACCACTACATTTTATTAATGATAGTTTCCAAATATACAGCACAGACCATCATAAGATATTATGAGAATGAAGATGAGGCAGTCGCATTTATCAATTTCGTTACCACATGTGATCCAGATGAACTAATCGAATCAGCATAGGAGTTATTATGAATTTTAGTGATAAACTGGCTAATACCCAGAAAATGGTATCGGATTTAATTTTAAATGAACCGCAAACGTTCGGTTCAAAGGTTGTGCCACCACCATTAACAGAATTGAAAAATGCTGCACAGGCATGTTATCAAGCACTACAGCGAGGCAATAAAATATTCTTTATGGGCAATGGCGGTTCAGCAGCAGAATCACAACATCTAGCGGCAGAATTGGTTGGACATTTTATACAACAAAGTGAACCATATGCCGCAATTGCCTTAACTACAGATACCTCCACAATTACTGCCGTTGGTAATGATTATAATTTCAAAGAAATCTTTTCTCGACAACTCACTGCACTTGCCCGTCCTGGTGATGTAGCAGTATATTTGTCCACATCAGGGTCATCTGAAAATATACTTGAGGCAATGAAAGTTGGTAAAATTATAGGTTGTGTTAATATTGCACTCACGGGTATGAAAACAACATGGATGCAAGAATGGGCACATTATTACGTGGCAGTTCCTTCAACACAAACTCCACAAATTCAAGAGGGACATTTAATCTTAGGGCATCTATTATGTGAATGCATAGAGGAAAAAATGGAAAAAATATCTTCTAAAAATAAAATGTATAGTTACGATCCAGCACTTGATAATTTCTAATGCATGTCAATTCAAAAAACTTGTCCTAGATGTGGTGTATCACACAAGAAACGAGGACCATATTGTTCACGTTCTTGTGGCAATGTACGAGAGCATACTGAAGAGGACAAGGCAGTTCGTTCACAGAAACTAACCGAGTATCATCAAACACCAGAGGGTGCAGCAACCCGTGAAAAGTCTTCCAGGATATCTACCGCAATAAGAAAAGGCCTAGATTGGGAAGAGGTAGGTGTAGATGACTATGCGGTAGGAATACCCGATGTTACCGACTATTCGGCAGACTTTGATGATACATGGCAACGTGCCGAAAAATGGTAACTTGACAAACAAATTAAAACAGACTATAATTGTAGTATGAATATAAAAGATAAACTAATAAACATCCGATACGCCATAGAAAATTGGTACAATGCAAAACAACTAACCATCGTTGAGATGTTAGTTTTTGCTGTATTGTTATTTCTATTGATAATGCAATCGGCAGATGCGAAAACAATAAAGCACAAACGAATTGTTCCGACAAACACCATGTCTATTATGCATGTAGATTTGGAGTATGGTCAAGTTATTAAGGCACAGAGTGTTGACCGTGTTCGTGGACTGGCCAGCATCACCAAATTGATGACGGCAATTGTGGCACTAGAGCATAATACAGATATGGACAAAATGCTGACACTGAGCAATAAAGCAGGTTCTAAATTACCACGCCGCGAATATACCCGTGGTGAACTATTTCATGCCATGCTAATCAGATCAGATAACGGTGCAGCAGAAACAATTGCGGCAGATTACCCTGGAGGTCGTGATAGATTTATATCTGCTATGAATAGCCGTGCTATGCTGATGGGTTTAAAGAATACACACTTCAATGATCCTACTGGACTGAATAGTGGTAATGTATCAACTGCCAATGATGTGGCACATTTGGTAGTAGGTGCAGCATACTACCCACAGATTAGACACATATCTACCAAAAAAGAATCAACTATTTTGATCCAAGTCAAACGCAAAGAACGACCAATTGTACTAAGTAATACTAACAAGGTCCTGCTTCATGAGTTTGATTCTATATTATTGAGTAAAACTGGATACACTGATCCTGCAGGTTTTTGTGTTGCTATATTAATTGAACAACAGGTAAAAAATCAAATACGCCATCAGGTAATAGTAGTGATGGGTGCAAAGAATACCACTCAAAGAGTTGACATCGTGAAGCGAATGATGTACCATGTAATGTATGAAAGTACAGTATATGACTATCTCATCTAACACCAAACCATGGTTGTCTGATGAATATAATATGCCAGTCCTTGAAAATGAGGAAATGTGGTCGCAACGAGTGATTGATGAAACAGCAACATATTTATGGTTAGATATTGAAAGAGAAGAAAATGTCAACAAAAAAGAAAAAGACCAGTGAAGTAATTGATACGGTCGAACAGGTAAAGAAAAGCACAATCACGATGTATCCAGAACCAACTGTTAATCAGTTGTTTCCTACACCGTTAGTTTTTGCCAAACTGCCTAGAAAATACACCGATGGAGAAGTTGCTCTCATACAAAAATGTGCCTTGAATGTAACCAAGAACACAGGTAACACAACGAGTGTGGATCGATACATATTAAATGATCCTGCAATGGCAAGTTTAAAATCATTTATTCAATTCTATGTTAATTATTACATGAGTAATATAGAATCGCCATTTAATCCAGTCGAAGCATACATTACACAATCATGGTTGAACTACACTCACCCAGGTGAGTTTCATCATAAGCATGAGCATCCAAATAGTTATATCTCAGGTGTTATGTACATCAATGCAGATCCAGAAAAAGATAAAATCTATTTTTTCAAGAGTGGTTACAGGCGCATAGTATTACCAACAAACAATTTCAACCATTTCAATTCAGAGTCGTGGTGGTTCAATGTTGGTACATGTGATTTAGTTTTATTTCCATCATACTTGACACATATGGTAGAACCAACAGAAAGCACCGATACACGAATTAGCCTGTCATTCAATACATTTCTCAAAGGATATGTTGGTGCAGAGGAAAGTTTAACATCATTACATTTAGGTGAACCTGTTGATACAGAACAATGGCGCAAGACTGAAGTTGATAAACCTAGAGACGGACCTGGTGGTTCAATCTAACTGGCGTTAGTATAATGGATAATACAGAGGATTTCTACTCCTTTAATGTGGGTTCGATTCCTACACGCTGGACCAAATATATTATGGAGTTATGATGGCTAAACATTCAACATTTCAAGTACCAAAATCAGACACAGGAATTTATACGATACCAGTTGGTGTTGGTGGCGGTGGTGGTAGTGGCATGTTTAGTCAAACTTCATTCGGCAGTAATGTCAGCGACAGTTTTATTGATCACCAAATTCAAGGTGAAACAATAACTGCCTCATACCATGTTTCACATGCAGAAATATTTGCATCTAAATGCGATCCTGAAGATGTTAAGCATGGGATCAAAAAAATATTGATTGGTAAGATAGCAGAAAAATTGTTTGAGTCGAAGATGATAGAATTCACACAACAGGAACAGGTTACAGAGGATGCTGTTATGTTCCGTGCTAGAATCCATGTGGTGCCAGATACACAAGTCCGTATTATCAGAGAGATAAAAGATGCAAGAAAAACAACGTAAATCACTATGGAGGAAGCGAAAGTTTCCAAATAGATAACAGAAAACGACACTTCGGTGTCGTTTTTTTACAACAAATTCAAACCACTTGACAATCCTACCGATTCCGACTATACTGTAAGTATAGAAAGTGAGATTGAAATGAAAGCAAAAAATAGTAAGTTCGATTTGAGTGAATTGTGTGGTTGGGTTGGTATGGTTCTAATACATGCTGCGACACTTCCGACAAGTATTGGTGTGATTCTAGGTTATAACGATAGACTTCCGCCAGTTAGTATGGTGTTGATGGTCTGGAGTGGTTTGTTCTTGTTCTTGATTCGTGCGTTAGGTAGAAACGACAAACTGTATATTATAAGTAATGCTGTGGGTTTCTTCTTTAACAGCATATTGTTAGCACTGATAGTATTTAAATAGGAGTTTATATGAGTGATTTAAATTGGGAGTTGCAGGCATACGGTGCCTCAAAGGCTGATATTTTAGAATCAATAAAAGATTCAATTACGTTTAGGTTGTCGGGCCCAGGTATGGTAGTTGCGAGTTATCTGTCCGATGCACAGGAGATGATTGAGTATGATTCAAAAGAATCGGCCCGTCAATTTATTAATATCGCTAAGATGTTAATGATGGAATTTGAACTAGGTTTTAAAGGAGCAGAGTAATGTCTATATTAAATCAAGTTATCGCCTACGAACAAGGCGAATTGGATGAAGAGGGCATTATTGATTTGTTTCAAGAATTGATTACCTCAGGTATGGCTTGGAAAATGCAAGGATCATACGGTCGGACTGCAAAAGCCTTGATTGATGCTGGCTATTGTGCGGAGGCATAATGGTAAAATTATTGTTGGGCACTGGTACCATCCTGCTAATGTTCTTGACTATGATTGTTTCATATGTTGCCATGAGTATATGGATTAGTGCCGCCAAGTATTGCTTTCTAAAAGGATAACTGATGAAGAAATGGTCAAATTTGAAACTTTTTGTTGTTGCTGGTAACTATCAAGAGTTCCAAGACTTTGTTATCAGAAAGAGAACAAAAGGTTTCACTTATGATTTTATCTATGTTTCAGACCGAGACACAATACGTGGGTTAGATACCATACGTGGATTCTACATTGGCACGTACCGGCAGCGGGAGGACTGGGCTGAAATACGGGACGCTATTGCCATCATCAAAGCAAAAGAAAACAGCGTACAAGCCGATCCTGCGGTTGTTTCAATTTGATAATAAAACACTACTTGACAAACCTAGCGTGGAGGTATATTATGAGCACTGTACTAAAAAACGAGGAGAATGTTGTGGCACTGACAGAGAAAGAAGAAATTGATGAATTGGCAAGTATGCTGGCCGAATTAGGTGTAGATGAGGAATTTGATGCTGATGCGGTGTTGGATGCATTGTATGCCGAGCACGAAGAAAGAATGCGAGCCGCAAATAGTTATGATGAAGATGCAATTTCTTATGGAGAAATAATATGAACGTAAGCAATGAATTGGCTACGGCCCTTATTGGTTTGAAAGATGTAATTGTGGCAGACTATGCTAAGTTCCTTAAAGATATAGATTGCACCGAAGATAAGTTTGGCGTTGAGTTTGCGCCAGGTAAAAAGTATGTGAGAATTGACACCATTTCTGGTGGCGGTAGTCGTTCCACATTCTGCTTTGTTGAGAAAGAGAATGGTAATATATGGCGTGCCGCAAGTTGGAAAGCACCTGCCCGTAATTTTGTGCGTGGTAATGTGTTTGATCAAGCATCCTATATTGACCGTGTTCGTTGGACAGGTGTATCATGAAAACAGTTATTATTGTTGCCCTAACCCTTTTCATATTGTCTACCTACACGCAAAAAGAAATAGGTAACAAGGTAATAAATGCGGGCACCGCAATACAAAACGTTGGAGAGGAGATAACTGCAAAATGAAATTCTGCAAAGATTGTACCTACTTTGAGGGTACTACCGAAATGTGTAACTCGGACCAGTCGATAAAAGGCGTTGATGTAATATGGGGTCGGCATGAGAAAATGTCGGCACGTGAGATGAGAGGTACCTCTAACAAATGTGGACTTGCTGCCGTTCTATTTGAGCAGATGGTCACAACTAAATTTATTAAAGGATTAGTATGAAAATCGTATTGGCAATAATGCTGCTATTATTGGCG
>Ga0209401_1001383_pt1 | contig 16086 bp, 22 predicted proteins | sample M_140807_MF_Meta_FD_187318 | JGI IMG/M metagenome (GOLD analysis project Ga0209401, IMG submission 187318) | Freshwater microbial communities from Lake Montjoie, Canada to study carbon cycling - M_140807_MF_MetaG (SPAdes) (version 2) | ecosystem: Environmental > Aquatic > Freshwater > Lake...
ACGGGTTTCAGAATCCCTCCCAGGAGAGTGCCAGTTTTGATCGGGCGATGGGCCGGAACGGTCACGTGATGCGTGCCATTCAATTGGGTTGTTAAACGGAGATGGGATCCAGCTTGTCGAACGGTTTGGTATCCCAAAACTTTTAAGGCAACAACCAAATCAGACCCGGAAACATTGCGGGGAATTTTGCCGCCGGAGGACTTTTCTTTTGACATCTCCGCCTACGAAAAACAGATCTTTAAACGGCCAAAGCCTCGTCCCGCACAAAATGCAGTCGGATGATCTTGGGCATGGTCCCCGCCTGCCCGTCACCAAAGTGACACTTCACCGCGTCCCGAACCATTTCCCGCAACTCCTCCATCGTGTCCCCTTGGGTGGCGATGGCATGCCCCAACGCCACAGCGCAAAAGCCACCGTCGGCGTCTTCCGTGACCTCAAAGATAATTTCTGATCCCATACCTCAACTTTGGGTCATATCTTTCCATAGTCAAACCATCGCCCATCTCCTAATTCCTTAATGTGCTTTGCGGAGCTGGGATGAACTGCCCACCATCGTTCGAAGGCGGCTCTGGTTTGTAGGCAATCGCTTGCTGAACCGCCAAAGCCACCGCCTCACACCATTTCAGCGATTTACTGCTCAAGTACTCCGTGTCCCAAAACCCACCAGTGCTTAGCGTCACACTATAGGCCGCATCTTTTTTATGACCTCCAAACAGCAGCCCTACTCCTATAAAAAGCCCAAAGACCATTCCGGGCCAGAATCCGGCCAATCCCAACAGAAGCCCAAATCCCAACGCCAACCAACCCACTGTTCGCAGAATCGATGCACCCAGATCGTTGGACCGGTTTTTCCCATACGTCACCGAGGTAATTTCCCGAACGGCAAACGCCTTGTTCCAAGGATGCCCAATCGTCACCAAAGATTCCGTCACCCTCACCTGCCCATCATCGAAGAAAAGCTTCTCCCCTCCACCTTCTTCTTCACCGCCGGATCGGATCACTAGTCTTGTTCTTTGCATGCCTTAATCCTCTACCACCCCATAGGACATTTGCGGGGGTAGGGTTTAAAGCTTTAACTCAGTCTGATCATCTGCCCTGTCTGGCTTCGCCTCACAGGTTTTGACCAGAAAATCATCCTTAATCGCTCTAAGGCACCCAACTCCGCCTTTTTCGAGCCATGCTTCCCCTGCCTCCGGGGTAAGTATCACCGGCATGCGATCATGAACCGGGCTCATCAACCCGTTGGGCGAGGTAGTGATAATGGTGAAAGTCTCCAGCGGCTTCCCTTCATCTATCCAAATCTCCCAAAGTCCAGCCATGCAAAACTCCTCACTATCCGGCCGGGCAAATTTCCACGGGATCTTCTTTTTACCAATCGTCTCCCATTCCCAAAAACCATCGGCAGGAACCAAACAACGCCTTTTTTGAAAAGCTTCCCGGAAGGACGGCTTCTCCGAAATGGTTTCCGCCCGGGCATTGATGCACTGAACCCCGATCTTGGGATCCTTGGCCCAAGAAGGAATCAGCCCCCACCGAAGATTTGCCTCTTCCAGTCCTCCGGACCCCTTGCGAATCACGGAAGCTTTGTCTGTGGGGCGTATCAGCGCTTGGGGTGGGGCTTTAATCGCAACTTTAGTCTTACCAACCTTCACTTGACCCTTGGTCCGGGAATATCGACTACACATCCCTTTTCAATAGGGCTCAACAAGGGCTTTTACAGAGAGAATTCTGCCTACGATGAAACCCAGGAACGGATTCCTCCCGTGAGTTGGAACGAGACCTTAGCGCATCACCAACCGGTCGTTTACCGAGACCCCTTCCGACGACGCATCATCGTCAAGCCGCATAAGCCAATGGCGAGAAGCGAAAGAGCGGAAGGTTCGGGGACCGCGGTCAAAGTAAAATAGCCATTACTGCTATTAGCGACTGAACCTGATATATTTGAGAAACTAGTAGATGAAAAGGAGCCTCCTCCGCCTCCTCCAATGTAATTTCTACCGCCGGCCCCTCCGCTATAGCCACCGCCACCACCACCACCCTCATTGTCTGTACCACCGCCACCACCAAATCCACCATTTGAAGTTCTTCCTACACCACCGGCGAAAGGGGTAGCGTTTGATAAACTAGAACCACCTGCGAGACCTGTTCCAGCGCCAAAAAAGCCAGCACCACCTGATCCGCCAGATGGTGAACCACCAAGACCGTCTTGTCCGCCAATACCTCCGGGGTCTCCATTCACACCTGAAGTGCCTAATGATGCGCCTGAACCAATTTTCCTTGATCCTGCACCACCACCACCACCAGCAATCATGAGGGGATTACTTTGATCAATGTAAATGAACGTGCCACCACCACCGCCTCCACCATTCGAACCTCCAGAGGAACCGACTCCTCCTATGACAATGTTAATCAAAGTCCCTGCAGTTAAATTGATATTGCCACTTATAGTTGCTCCATAACTTCCCGAATAGCCAAAGCTGCTTCCTCCACCCGCTCCTGTAACAGCAAAGTTGTAGGTAGCAGTGTCCGGAATCAAGAAGGATTGAAAACCTCCGGTGTAGAAAAAATCAGTGGTGAAAAATTGAGCCTTAGCACTTCCAGTCAATGAAGTGAGTGCGGCCACGAGCGCGAGAGTCAGGAGTCGGATGTTTTTTTTCATTTGTTTTTGATATTTTGTTGGTTGTTTTTTTTGGGTTGAGGTTTGCTGAAGTTGGATTAAGACCCACGAAGTTGAATATTCATTAAAGCGGATGACAATTTAAACTTAGTTGTAATAATCAATGTATCTTTACCCTACTCACATATCCCAAAAAGGATAGGGTATATTAAATCTTGTTTATTTTCTTATCTTTGTTGGCGGTTTTTTCTACATCTACCCGCACGGATACAAGATCATATATTAAAAGACTCGGACGGGGTGGGATTTGAACCCACGGTAGGGTTACCCCTACTCCTGATTTCGAGTCAGGTACATTAAACCGCTCTGCCACCCGTCCGTTTTCAATCATACGCACCCCTCGCACCTTCTCAAGCTTGCCGATTGCTTCCGCCTCCTTCCCACATAAAATCATCTCATGGGCATGTTTTGCACACTTACTTTCCTGGCCTTACTGATGCCCTCGCACCTTTGCGCCGGGGAGCTCCTGCGTGAAGACGATCCCCGCACTTCCGCCATCCCGAGACAGGTCGGCCGCAACCTCTACCTCTACTCCACCCCCAAAGAGTCCACCTTCTGGAAATGCGATAGCGACGGCAACGAGTGGCGCAAAGACACCTACGGAACGATCTGGAAAAAAGAAGCCGGAGCCGACCCATTCGCCAAGGGATCCTGGGAAATCGATGGCTTCGATCGACGCCAATCTACGCGAATCGCCCAAGACTCCGTCATGCAGTTCCAACTCAACCGAGATGGAACGGTCAAAACCGATTCGATTCGCCGCACCTCCTGGATCGCCAATGTCGACCCCGCCCCATCAACACTTCCCTCCCACCTTCGAAAGGCTGAGCTTGGAAGCTCCTCTTCCAAGCCCGCCAACCTGCAACAAGAGAGACCTAAATTAATTCCAACCCCACCACCCACTCTGCCAAAATAACCTGACGCCTTCCCGCCCTTCCTGTTGACCCATCTCGATTCCTCAGCATAATCCACTCACCATGTCCGACCCACTCGCCCACGCAACTCTCCCAGCAAGCGGAATCACCGAGCATTTTTCTGACGAAGCCCGAGCCGCTCTGGCCGGTTACGGAGAGTTTATCACCGTCGAACCACCCGAAAACCTGGTGGACGAAGGCGCCCAACTAGGAAAAATGTATATCTTGGTTTCAGGTGAACTCTCCGTTCGTCGCCAAGGCCAAGCCTCCGAACTCGAACTCGCCAAACTCAAACCCGGCGACACGTTCGGTGAAATCTCTATTTTTGATCCCGGCCCAACCTCCGCCAGCATCTTTCCTACCACCTCCTCCTTGGTTTGGGGAATCTCTTGGCCTCAGCTGGAGTTCCTCATGAACAATAATCATCAACTCAGCGGTATGTTCCTGATCGGCTTAGGAACCATCCTGAGTCGGCGCCTCCGAGAGATGAATAAAAAGCTCGTCGACGCTACCCGAGTTTGATTCCTCGCCTCCTTACTCTCCTCTTCACTCCACTGGCACTCTTTGCCAGCCCAGAACCGCTCCCCCTGGTCGTGGGAATGGAACTCAGCTACCCCCCCTTCGAAATGACCGATACCGCAGGGAAACCGACCGGCCTCTCCGTAGAGCTAGCCCAGCAACTCGCCCAAGCCCTCCATCGCCCCCTCAAAATCGAAAACCTCGCCTTTGATGGTCTTATCCCCGCTCTCATCACCAAAAAGATTGATCTGATCCTTTCCTCGCTCACCGTGACGGAAGAGCGTTCCAAAGCCATTCAGTTCTCCCAACCCTATGCTCAAATCGGACTCGCCCTTCTGACCCGAAAAGATCCCACCATCATGAGCGCGAAAGATTTGAATAGCCCCGATCGAACGGTGGTGACGAAACGTGGCACCAGCGGCCACCTCGCAGTCCAATCTCTTTTTCCAAAGGCGAAGAAACTGGTCGTCGATAAAGATGCCGCCGCCTACCTCGAAGTTAGCCAAGGAAAAGCGGATGCTTTTCTCTATGATCAGCTCTCTGTGGCACGAGCCCAACAACGCTACCCCCAAACCACCCAGGCCTTGCTGACTCCCCTTCGCGACGAAAAGTGGGCCATCGGCCTTCGCAAAGCGGACCACAATCTACGGCAAGAGATTAATATATTTCTCATCTCATTTCAGCAGCGAAAGGGGTTCGATAAACTTGCCAAGCAGTACCTGGCAAAAGAGGAGCTTCTCTTTCGCCAAGCAGGTATTCCCTTTATCTTTGAACCGGCCCCTTGAAACTCCACTCCACCCCCCGTTGGCTTTCAACTGTCTCGCTCCTCTTTGTCCTGACTTTGCTGGGTGGATTCCTGACCGCCTCATTTTCCTCACTGCACTGGGAGTGGAACTGGGGCGCTGTTTGGGATTACCGCGAAAAGTTTCTCCAAGGTTGGCTGACCACGCTTCTTTTAAGCATGAGCACTCTGGCTCTCTCGATTCCCCTCGGGCTGGCGCTGACCGCGGGCCGCGTTGGGGGCTACCTGCCCGTTCGCCAATTTTGCACTTTAATCGTCGAGCTGGTCCGCGGGACACCTCTCCTCGTTCAGATCCTTGTCCTTTTCTACATCGTCGGAAGTGCCCTGGGCTTAGAAAATCGGTTTTTTGCCGGAATCTTAATCCTCTCACTATTTGAAGCGGCTTACTTTTCTGAAATCTTTCGAGGTGCTTGGCAATCGATTCCCCAATCGACCTTAAATTCGGCCCGCGCCATCGGCCTCACCCCCCAGGATACCTTCACCCAAATCATCACCCCCCTGGCCCTACGCAACTGCCTCCCCTCTCTCGCCAGCCAAACCGCCTCTCTGATTAAAGATTCATCACTCCTTTCTATTATTGCTGTTTCCGAGGTGACTCACGTGGCTCAGGAAATTAATGCCTTCACCTACAGCACTCTCGAATCGTACCTGCCCTTAGCCCTTGCCTATCTACTTCTCACCGCTCCGCTCGCTCTGCTCTCGCGCAAATGGGAAAGGTCACTGGCCTATGCAAATTGAAGCATTCCAGGTCGGTCGCCTATACGGAGAGCTTTGGGCAATCCGTGACGTGTCCATCAAGGTACCGGTCGGGGAACCCCTTCTTTTGCTCGGCCCCTCAGGAGGCGGAAAGTCCACCCTGCTCCGACTCTTGGCTGGTCTGGAAACGCCCCAAGACGGAAAAATTACTGTTGATGGAAAACCTCTTTCTACAACGGAGTCCGATCTACGGACCTATCGACGCCGCTTAGGTTTTGTTTTTCAAGAGGGAAACCTATTTCCGCACCTCAACGCGGAGGAAAATATTACGCTCCCCTTGATTCGCGCCCACGGTTTTAGCCAGAAGGAAGCTCAGTCCAGAGCCAAGGAGCTTTTGGAAAGATTCCGGTTGCTCAACCGAGCTTCTTACCAACCCGCAGAACTTTCCGGCGGACAGCGACAAAGGGTCGCCATCGCCCGAGCTATGGGTCACGACCCTGAGATCCTCCTCCTCGACGAGCCCACCTCTGCCCTCGACCCAGAGATGAGTGCTGAAGTGACTGATGCCCTAGAAACTCTCAGCCAGGAGGGTAAAACCCTTGTCTTGGCCACTCACGCCACCGGCTTTGCTCGACGCATAGGGGGGCAGGTCGCCTTTCTTCACGACCACCGACTCACCTGGTCCGGCCCAACAAAAGACTTCTTTCAAAACCCACCGAATGAAGGCGCGCGCCTTTACCTGAGTAGGATCTACCGAGAGTAAACCGCGCTGAAACTCGGATTGATCCGTATCACGACTAGGAACATACTATTTCGATGGAGTTTATGACCAGTCAGCATGATGGTTCTGGGAGCGTTTTAACTTTCCGGGGCCGGCTCGACACCATCGCCAGCCAGGAGCTCAAGCTTCCGATCCGAGCGGAGCTTGATCGACAGCCGACCAACCTAAGCTGCAATTTCCAAGATGTGACCTATATCGGGTCGGCGGTCCTCCGGCTGATCTTCGAGGCTGCCCGGGAACTCCAGCGCCGGAATGGACTCTTTCGTGTGACCCACTGCCCTGCGGAAATTCGCCGCGTTTTTTCCCTGACGGGAATGGATCATATCGTTGACGGGGGCGAAGCCCCTAAGTTCACCCATGAAACCAAGGATGGGACATTGCGAATCTTCCTCCAGGGTAGAATGGATGCGCTCCGTGTTGGCGAAATTCGCTCCTCTGTTCGTGAACTTGTTTCCGCCCACCGTGGGCCGATTCGATTCGATATCGCAGCCGTACCCTATGCAGCCTCCGCTTTTGTCCATCTCTGCATCGATGCCTCGAAAAGCGCTAAGGCCAACACTTCCAACTTCGGCCTAGAAAAAGTGGTGCCTGACACGGCTCACATTTTTCGATTGGCCGGCCTTCAGTCTCTCATCCTCTCCTCCATATGAAAAATGCCGTAGTTAAGTTAACTGTAAAAAACAGGATTGAAGACCTGCTTCGGGTCAATTCGATCTTTGAAAGTTTTGCCACTCAGCACGATATCGGTGGCAAACTACGCTATCACCTCCTCGTCTCCATTGAAGAGATCCTGACCAATATCATTAAGTACGGATTCGACGAACAGGGTGTTCACCCAATTCACATCACCTTTCGTAACGACTCCAGCGCCATCGAAATGGAGTTCGAGGATCGAGGCCGTGAGTTCAATCCCCTCGAGGTGGGCGAACCGGATTTAGATACCCCGATCGAAGACCGCCAACTCGGTGGGTTAGGAATTCACTTGGTGAAAAATATGGTCGATGTAGCTCAGTATCGAAGAGTGGGGGATCGAAACATTCTCTTACTTCGCAAAACAAGGCAGGCAGCTGCTCCCAGCGCCTAATTCCCGACAGGGGAAACTATTTTAGGGCGTCGGCTTTTGAGCCGTGGATGGTGAAGAGAGCCGAAAAACCGCTGATGTCAAAAACCTCTTTGACGTTGGGTTGAAGCGCTGCAAGGGCAATGGCCCCACCTGCCGCCTTCATCTTCTTCACGGCCAAGAGTAAGGAGCGTAGCCCCGCACTACTGATAAAATCTAAACCGGCACAATCGATGACTAAGCGCTTCTCCCCTTGATCAATCACTGCCACTAATGCCTGTTCAACGGAGGGGGCGCAGGTTGCGTCCACCTTGCCTTGCAGTTGCACCACCGTTCCGTTGCCTTCTTTTGCCGTATGAATTTGTGCGCTCATCAGATGAATATCCCGAAAGCCCCCCGCAGTGTCCAGCCTCAATCACCCCTAGAAACTTGCGCCGAAAGCCACTTCGGGCGATCCTCCCCCAGATGTCTACGGATTCGCTCCTCTCCCATATTCGGACAGTTCCCGACTACCCGAAAAAAGGCATTCTTTTTCGGGACATCACCCCACTACTGGGAGACGCCAAGGCCTTGCGAACCGCTTGCGAACTGATGGCAGCTCCCTACCGCAAAAATCCGCCCGACTTTGTCGCAGGAATCGAGGCGCGTGGCTTTATCTTAGGAGGCATCGTGGCGCAGATTCTAGGGACAGGCTTTATCCCAGTCCGCAAACCGGGAAAGCTGCCCTATAAGTCGGTGCAGCGTCAGTACGCCCTGGAGTACGGCTCCGGCACGCTGGAGCTCCACGAAGATTGCGTGGGAAAAGGACAAAGGGTTCTACTGGTCGATGACCTAGTGGCAACAGGTGGCTCGGCCGAAGCAGCAGTTCTTCTCCTTCGCTCTTTGGGTGCAGTGGTTACGGACGGCTCTTTTCTGGTCGATCTACCGGATTTAGGTGGCCGCAAAAGGCTCGAGCAACTTGGCCTCCAGTTTCACGCCCTTTTAGAATTTCCTGGCGAATGATTCCCAAGCGAAGGTTCGGTCGAACCGAACTCTCTATGCCACTCCTCACCTGTGGGGGAATGCGCTTCCAGCATCGCTGGGATGAAGATCCGCCCAAACCGATCCCCGCCGAAAACCAGGAAAACTTAGCCCGAACAATTCACCGCGCTCTAGAGCTAGGGATTTGTCACATCGAGACAGCTCGCGGCTACGGCACCTCCGAGGCCCAACTGGCCCCTGTCTTACAAACCATCCCACGGGACAGCTTCATTCTGCAAACCAAGGTCTCCCCCCAAGCCGATCCTGACGAATTTGAGCGAATCTTTCGCACCTCGCTCTCAAAGTTGGGTCAATCCTCCGTCGACCTCTTTTCCCTACACGGAATCAATCAAAGGGAACTTCTCGATTGGTCTCTACGCCCCGGAGGTTGTCTGGATCGAGCCCGACAGCTTCAGAAGCAAGGTCTGTGTCGATGGGTTGGCTTCTCTACCCATGGATCTCCCGACCTAGTTGAAGAGCTGTGTGGAGGGGGCCGCTTCGATTATGTGAATCTTCACTGGTACTACATTTTTCAGGAGCACTCCCCCTCTTTAACAGCGGCGCATCAAAACGACATGGGAATTTTTATCATCAGTCCGAATGACAAAGGAGGAATGCTCTATCGCCCCCCCGCCAAGCTTTCGCAGGCAACCTCTCCACTTACCCCGATGGAGTTCAATGCTCTGTTTTGCCTGCGCGACCCGAGAATTCACACCCTCTCGATCGGGGCATCCTGCCCAACCGATTTTGACGAGCATGTCCAATCGATCTCCAAACTAGATCAGGCCCACAATCTGCTCCCCCCGATTGAAGCTCGGCTGAGCAAGCTTTGGGAGAAGGCTCTAGCACCTGAGTGGAGAAACAGCTGGGATTGCGGAGTTCCCCATTGGGCTGACTGCCCGAAAGAGGCCAACTTTCGTGAAATTCTTCGACTCTACAATCTCGCCCTTGCCTACGACTTAACCGAGTACGCTAAAATGCGATATAATCTCCTCGGACAGGGGGGCCACTGGTTTGCTGGAAAGCCGCTAGGAAATTTAGGGCGAGAGGAGATTTTGCCCGCCCTTGCCAAATGCCCAAATCCAGATGCCACTCTTCGCCATCTCCTCGCCGCCCGCGAACTCCTTCAGGGCGAAAAAGTAGAGCGGTTGAGTCGAAGCACTTAAATCACACCCTGCGCCAAGCTCTTCGGTAGACCTTTCGCCCCTCTTGGGCAAAAAGCTCTTTAAATTCACTCGTCGGCTCATCCGCACCGTTCCACTCGGGATCGACCATCCAGGATGTGGAGTGTTTACCCTCTTGGCCCGACCACTCAAAATACTCCTGATCATCGGTCGTCAGCTTGAGGCAGCCCCCTACTTTTACCGCTCGGCCAGCATCCTCAAAAAACTCTCGCTGCAAAAGACGATTCCCTTGGTGGCGTCGTTTCGGCCAAGGGTCTGGATAGTGAACGGTGATGGCAGATAAGGACGAGGGATGGCACAGATTTTTAATAAAATATCCCGATTCCAGTCGCAACACTCTCAAGTTACCTAAATGATTTCGTGCCGCCTTCTTGGCGATCTTGGTAGCACGACCTAATAGCCTTTCTACTGCGACGAAATCTCTCTCCGGCTCCCGCTTTGCCCTGGCCTCAGCGTAGACCCCATCCCCCGCCCCAAGATCGATTTCTACAGGCGCAATCCGCCCAAAGACATCAGCCCACACGTAGGCTGGATATAATCTTTGAGAAGAGAGCCAAGGGTCTGGGGTGCTCCCCAGAGCTGGCTTATCGGCGCTTTTTTGCACCAAGCCGAACGACCGACTTACCGGTCGAACGAGCCCGAACTTTGGAAATCAGCCCGTTCCGCTTGCCCTTGCTTGCGCTGTGGCCATTACGCTTTGCTTTCGCGGCGTTGCCCTCGTCAGCACCGGCGGGGGACTTCACTTTAAAGAGGCGCACATCCCTTAAGCGAGCGATCGAGACCTTCGTCTTTTTTGCCGCCTTGGCCCAGTAGACCATGGCATAGCCTTCACCCACTTCGACCACTTCCCCACCATCGCTCCTACGGGAATCCAAGCGAGAGATGGTTGCACCACAAACAGGATACGGCCCAAGCGGAGGGGGCAAACGGCGAGCGGACTCATGACCATTTCCATTACGACCATTCAATCCACCCACCTCTTTTGTCGGGGCGCCTTCCCTGACAGGAATAGCGCGACGCTCGACAAACATCTGAATCGCTTTCTGAACTTCAGGGAGAGAAAGGTGATACTTGCGTGCGGTATCCACCATATTGAAGTTTTCTTCAAGAATATCGCGGTCGATCTGCCCTCCGGGGCCATTGGGAGACAAAACGAAGGTTAAATACTTCAAAGAGGTTGAATCCTCTCCGAGGGCGTTCTTAAAGATAGAAACCAAAGCCGGTGGCAGAGGATGATCCGAGGCTAGACAGTTAAGATTTTTCCAAAACTTATTCATAATGTAATCACAATCGTATGTGAAAAGACCCGCTTTTGGCAAGAAGTTTTCTTAATCCAATGTGCATATAACTGCTTATCAATGCTTTACGTTTTTAATATTATATGTATAAAAACTCATAAAATCGCTCCTTTTTCCAACTCCTTATACTTCTTTGGATTCCTCCTCCCTGCTAAGGTTTTACCATGTTGTCGATCGAGCTACTTCATATCTTCATCCTTGGCGGCCTCATTTTAATCTGTCTGAACTATCTGCTGAACCTCAGGAGTTTCCGTTTTCCGCAAATCAATTCGATCACCAATCCCCCACCCAAAATTTCTATCCTGATTCCTGCCCGAAATGAAGCGGAGCGCCTAGGACCCTGTCTCAGCACTCTTTCCGATAGCGATTATCCGATTTTGGAGATTCTGGTCCTCGACGATCACTCCACCGACGGCACTGCTGAGCTGATTCAGCAAAGAGCCAAGGGAGACCCCAGAATTCGCCTGATCAACGGCAAGCCCTTGCCCGCCGGTTGGGTTGGAAAACCTTGGGCCTGCCACCAGCTATCCCAAGAGGCAAAAGGCGACTACCTCCTTTTTGTCGATGCCGATACCCGCTTCTCCGACATTACAGTCGCCCACTCCATCAACGTCGCTGAAAAAGAGAAAGCAGATTTAGTGTCCCTCTGGCCCTATCAGGAGTCCCGCACATGGAGCGAGCATCTCGTCATTCCCTTTGTTCACCTCTTTATCCTGTTCTATCTGCCCCATTGGGCGAAAGGGTCCCTCCGATGCTTTGGTGCGGCCAATGGACAGTTCGTTCTCTTTCGAAGGAAATCGTACGAAAAGATCAAAGGCCATGAATCGGTTCATAATCACATGGTGGAGGATATCGCCATCGCCAGAAATATGCGTGCGGCCGGACTCAAGGCCATGAACCTCGATGGCACCAACCCCGGCCACAGGAACGCCCTGGTCAAATGCAGGATGTACACCCGCTTCTCCGAGGTTTGGGAGGGCTTCACCAAGAATCTCTACCCAAGCTTTGATAAAAACCTCCCTGCCTTTCTACTCTTTCAAGGAATTCAGATCCTCATTTTCCTAACTCCCTTCATTCTGCTTTTAACACCGTACCGCTCCCCCTTGGTTTGGACCGAAGTCTCGATCATTCTCGCCCTGCGATTTGCCGTAGCCCACCGATTCCGCCAAAGCTACCTCGGCGCCTTGCTCCATCCTTTCGGGCAGCTCCTCATCATCGTGATTGCACTCAACTCTTGGCTCCAATCCCTCCGCGGACGTCTCCCCTGGAAAGGACGCCACTACGCTCACACCTAGTGACTTTCTCTCGCCCAACATTTTTGATATTCTCCAGACATGCCTTATCTATCTCTTCTCGGTCGCAAAGTCTCCGTACCAGCAAACCCTTCCCTTGCCCGATTGGAAACCTTTCCCAATCCCAAGCCGAATCGCCCATTCGAGATCACTTTTTCTACTTCTGAATTCACCTCCCTCTGCCCGGTCACTGGACAACCCGACTTCGCCACCATCACCATTCGTTACACCCCGAAAAAGAAGTGCGTCGAAAGTAAATCCCTGAAACTTTATCTACACTCTTTCAGAAATACCGGCTCTTTCGCCGAGGCCATCACCAATCGGATCTTGGATGATCTCGTCCGAGCCATCTCCCCTGCCCATGCCGTCGTGACGGGGGAATTTGCTGCCCGTGGGGGCGTGGCTCTTAAGGTCTCCGCCTCATTTGGCAAAGCTCGTTAGTTAGCTCTCTCTCAGAGAGCGATACTGGCGCCAGGTTTCATCACCTCGACTTGATATCCGTGCTTACCTGCTTCACGAACAAACACACCAGGATCCACCCGAATCGCTTCAAAAGTGTTATAGTGCATCGGCACGGTAAGTTTCGGCTTCAACATCCGGACCGCTTCTGCTGCGTCTTCCATGCCCATTGTGAAATGGTCACCAATCGGCAACATCGCGAGATCGATCTGTTTTCGCTCCCCCAGAAGTTGCATGTCCATGGTCAAGGCCGTGTCCCCAGCAAAGTAGATCGTTTTTCCCTCAATCCGAAACAGGAAACCTACGGGTGATCCGAGCATCACCGGACCGCTTGGTCCCTCTACAGATGAAGTGTGATGAGCAATCGTCAACTGAACCCTGCCGAATGAGAAATCCTTTCCTCCACCACACCCCAGCGGCAGAACCTTAGCCCCTTGAGATCCCGCATGGAGGGCGAGCTCATAAACCGCTATCAGAGTAGCTCCCGTCCGTTTCGCAATCGAAACCGCGTCCCCGTAGTGATCCGCATGAGCATGACTCACCAAAATAAAATCACACTCAACGTCTTCCGCCTTGGCAGCGGCCATCGGGTTTCCTGTCAGAAAAGGGTCGATCAGAATCTTCGCCTTTGGGGTGGTAATCAAAAAACAGGAGTGACCTAAGTATTGCACGGAAATTGCTGATTTCATCAATCCAGTATCACGAGTTTCTCGTAGCACTTCAAGCAGTCACACCCCCATAAAACACCTTCACCCAAACAAATCTTTAGTTCATATTTTCAAGATGCGCCCCCCAATTGATCTCCCCTCTTGGAAAAAACTGGCTGACCACGCTGGATCTGTGCCTCCCATGCGAGATCTCTTCACCCAGGATCCAAATCGCGCCTCCACCCTATCCCACCGCTGGAATGATCTTTTCATTGATTACTCTAAAAACCGCATCACCCCAGAAACTCTCAAACTCCTTCGCCAACTTCTTAAAGAGGCCAAAGTCGAAGAACTCCGAGATCGAATGTTTCGCGGCGATAAAATCAATCTCACTGAAAATCGTGCTGTCCTTCATATCGCTCTCCGTCGCCCCGGCAATCAACCCCTGATCGTCGAGGGCAAAGACCTGATGCCTGAGGTCGAAGCCACCCGCCAACACATGAAGAGCTTCTCCGATCAAGTCCGTTCAGGAGAGTGGAAAGGCTACTCAGGCCGACCCATCTCCGACGTGGTTAACATCGGTATCGGAGGATCCGACCTCGGACCCGTCATGGTCACGGAAGCCCTCAAGCCCTTCTCGCGCCGAGACCTAAAGATGCACTTCGTCTCCAATATCGACTCCACCCAACTGGTCGAAGTCCTTCGGATCTGCAAGCCCTCCTCCACCCTCTTTCTTGTTGCCTCAAAAACCTTCACCACCCAAGAGACATTAACCAATGCCCACTCCGCACGCTCCTGGTTCCTGAAAGAGGCCACCGACGAGAAACACATCGCAAAACATTTCGTGGCTCTTTCCACCAACGAAACTGCAGTAAAGAAATTCGGTATCGATCCGGCGAACATGTTCCCCTTTTGGGATTGGGTGGGTGGGCGCTACTCACTCTGGTCAGCCATCGGACTGAGTATCGCTCTTTCCATTGGATATGATCGCTTTGCCGAGCTTCTTGCAGGTGCTCACGAAATGGATGAACACTTTCTGAAAACACCCATCGAACAGAATCTGCCAATGACCCTTGCCCTCCTTGGCATCTGGTACAACAACTTCCACGACGCCCAGACTCACGCTATCCTTCCCTACGACCAGTACCTGCACCGCTTTCCCGCCTACTTTCAACAGGGGGATATGGAAAGCAACGGCAAGGGTGTTGATCGTGAAGGCAAACCGGTCACCTGGAGCACCGGTCCGGTTATCTGGGGTGAACCCGGCACCAATGGGCAGCACGCCTTCTATCAACTCATCCACCAAGGCACCAAGCTCATCCCCTGCGATTTCCTCGCCTCGGCCGAGACATTCAATCCAATGGGACTCCACCACGACATTCTCTTGGCCAACTTCTTTGCCCAAACCGAAGCCCTGATGAAGGGTAAAACCGAATCCGAAGCGCATGCTGAGCTTACTCGCGACGGCCTCCAAGGGGAGGCCCTAGAAAAGCTGATCCCTCACAAGGTCTTTTCTGGCAATCGACCGACAAATTCCATCCTAGTTCAACGATTTGACCCCAAAACCCTTGGCAGCCTAATCGCTCTCTATGAACATAAGATTTTCGTGCAGGGCGCTATCTGGAACATCAACTCGTACGATCAGATGGGTGTCGAGCTGGGTAAACAGCTGGCAAAGAAGATCGAACCTGAATTGGTAGCTTCCGGCCCAGTCAAATCACACGACTCCTCCACCAATCAGCTGATCAACGAATATAAAAAGCGAACGAACCGATCCTAGATCCATTTCTGTTGAATATTGCCCATACCATTGATCATACCCTCCTGGCCCCGGAGGCAACTACCGAGCAAATCGACAATCTTTGCGATGAGGCTCGGCACTATGAGTTTTATTCCGTATGCATCCTTCCTCGCTGGATCGAACACGCAAAGAAACGCCTTGGTGGATCAAAAGTGAAAGTTGTGACCGTGATTAGCTTCCCCCACGGCAATGATCTTTCCACTTCCAAAGCCCTCGCTTCGCAACAGGCAAAGAATGCAGGTGCCGACGAAATCGACATGGTGATGAATCTTGATTGGGCCAAATCGGGCAATTGGCCTGCAGTTGAAAGTGACATTGCCCAGGTCGTAAAAGCGGTAAAACCCACTCCCGTGAAAGTGATTTTAGAAACCTGCCTCCTTTCTCAGGATCAGATACAAGAGGCATGCCAAGCCGCGGCTCGGGCGGGGGCCAAATTCGTCAAAACCTCAACAGGCTTCTCAAAAAGCGGTGCAACTATCGAAGCCGTAAAGCTAATGAAAGCTTCCGTCCCCCCAATGATGGAAGTCAAAGCAAGTGGAGGGATTCGCGATCTTCCAACTGCGTTGGCAATGATCCAAGCTGGGGCAACACGTTTGGGCACCTCATCAGGTGCAGCAATTATTTCAGGAAAGGGCGATTCAACTCCCTACTAAAAAGATTCTGAGGTGTTTAGAATCAGAAAGCTTTTGAAAAGAGCTTAACTAGCGATCCCGTTGGAATCGGCGAAAATCGCTTTTAAATCGTCTTTCGAGCTGCGACCCAACCACCGCGTCAATGTTTCGGTGCCACTCTTCTTGCTTTGATAAGCCTGAAGAACCTTATCGATGTAGTGGTGCACTTCCTCATAAGGAACTTTGGGTTGAATCAAAACGTTAAACCTAGCATCCGCACCTGTTTTCCCGCCAAGGAACATGTCGAAGCACTCTTTTTTGACCC
>Ga0209401_1001385_pt1 | contig 16075 bp, 18 predicted proteins | sample M_140807_MF_Meta_FD_187318 | JGI IMG/M metagenome (GOLD analysis project Ga0209401, IMG submission 187318) | Freshwater microbial communities from Lake Montjoie, Canada to study carbon cycling - M_140807_MF_MetaG (SPAdes) (version 2) | ecosystem: Environmental > Aquatic > Freshwater > Lake...
CAGATGCCCGATTTTGCAGAGCGAGATCTTATCCATCGCCGATGCATTGGGTCGAAGCAGGCGAATTCGCTGGATCCAGTCGCCTGCTTCTAAAGCAGGCAGAAACTCTAAGGGGTGTGAACAATTGATGCCATAAAAATCGGGCTTGGCTTCGCCACACTCGCGATCGGTTGATTCGATCGCTTCACGCAGCGAGAGCCCGGATTGCAAGCGCGAAGTGCCGCTGTCGAGGGTGTAGGAGATGCAAAGGGGCAGATTCGCCGTTGCAGCAGCGCGCGCCACACCCACCGCCTCCGGCACCGCGTTGAAGGTCATCGCGGTGACCAGATCAACGCCCGCCTGGGCCAGGGTGGTCAACTGCTGCAGGTGGTAGACCTCGGCTTCATCTTCCGTGATTGTGCGATTAAGGCTGTAGGCGTCGCCGCGGGGGCCGATGATGCCCGAGATCAAGATGGATGGGATTCGAGATTGGTAGGGAGCTGCAACATCGCGTAAGAAACCAATGCAGCGCCTCTGGATCTCGCTCAGTTGGTCGGCGGCATAACCGATCTTGGTGGCCCAGTCCTGACTGGCCCTGTAGTCAAGCCCACCCATGATCACAGAGCAGCCATTGGCAGCGGCCACATCGAGATAGTGCTCGTACATTGCCCTAAGAGCCGCCAGTGCTTCGGGTCGCTCGAGCAATGGATACATGGCGAACTCAGGAAGTTCATGACCATGTCTATACATGATCTCGGTTTCTTGTCCACCCTCGGTAAGAAAGAAATGGCCTTGGCGTTGCAGTGGAAAACGTCGGCGCATCTTTGCTGCGATTGCTAAAGGGAGTTCCCGGGATGATACGTCATCGCACGGCGGCGCCGATCAGGGCTCATCCCAGAGGCATTGAAGGGTCCATGGGCTTACCCTCCAACAGCTAGAAGGACCCATTCACCACACGGGTGTCTGATCCGGCTCAGAGTCTGCGGCCGTCAAAGGACGCAGTGCTGAATCCTGGACAGCTGTTTGATGTGTGGGTGGCATGGGTGTCCCATGGATTGATCACCGTGCCGTGTGGAATGAGACAGTGAAGGACCTGCCCAAACCGGTAACCGGCGGCGAAGTCCAAAAGCCAGAAGGAGGCCCCAACGCTCCTGCCGCAGGCGGCCAGAGCGCCGCGGCGGTTTTGCTCCCAGGGAGTCGAAATGAAGGCCACGACGTTTAATCCAGGCCCAGCTGATTCTTGAGGTCGGGAGGGATGTTCTTAGCGTCCTTGAAGGCTGCATTGTCAGGCCATTTGGTCTTGTCATCCCATAGGACCCCGCTGAGGTCGGCCTTGATGAGGCTGGCCCCGCTGAGGTCGGCCTCGCTGAGGTTGGCCCTGCCGAGGTTGGTCTCGACGAGGTAGGCCCCTCTGAGGTTGGCCCTGCCGAGGCTGGCCCCGCTGAGGTTGGCCCCGTCGAAGATGGCCCCTCTGAGGTTGGCCCCGCTGAGGTCGGCCTCGCTGAGGTTGGCCTCGTCGAGGTCGGCCCCGCTGAGGTCGGCCCCGCTGAGGTTGGCCCTGCCGAGGTTGGCCCCGCTGAGGTCGGCCCCGTCGAGGTCGGCCCCGCTGAGGTCGGCCCCGCTGAGGTTGGCCTCGTAGAGGTTGACCTCGTAGAGGTTGGCCTTGCCGAGGTCGGCCCCGCTGAGGTCGGCCCTGCCAAGGTTGGCCTCGCTGAGGTTGGCCCTGCCGAGGTTGGCCCCGCTGAGGTCGGCCCCGCTGAGGTAGGCCTCGTAGAGGTTGGCCCTGCTGAGGTCGGCCCCGCTGAGGTCATAGCCGGCAAGATTTGCCCCTTGCACTTTTTCGGATCCTGCAAGGATCGGAAAGTTTGACTCTCGCAAGAACTGAAAAACTAGTGTCCGGCGCGCTGGACCCTCGCCCTTTAACTGTGTGAGAGCCGTCAGAGTCAGCGCACGGGCAACCCCATTCGCTTCAGAGCCTGGCTGCTTGGCTTCCTTGGCTACCGTCTTATCCAAAAGCATCCCTTTCATCTCCTTGATGTATTCACGGATAACGGCATCCTTCTGATTTGCCTGGGCGATCTCGTCTTGTCGGTTGCTGTTGAGAGTGCCTAGAACCCAGCCACCGAATGAAATCGTCAGTGGGACGGAGAGCTTTAACAAAAGCTCCATCCAATCCCAGCCCGTTTTCTCTGACGCGCCTAACCAGCGCAGCAGAGACGGCCGCCAGCGGAGAAGGAATGCACTGTTCAGCTCCAGGCAGGCATCCGTCCAGTTCTGCTCAGCGGAGCACCAGGGGCGACGCTTAGCCAGCTGATCAGCTCGGGCTCTGATGGCGTCATCCGTCGGAGTGGCCTCTTGTCGTGATGGGTCATCAGGAGGCCATGGCCCCCTCATGCTCCAGCGCCAGGGTGGGGTTCGGCGCATCACAGACGTGCCACCTTCAACCACACGGCGGCGGCATCCTTCCGGCGCTCCAGCTCTAAGACGGGCCGGGGGTGGTGGCCGGTGCTCCAGCTGCGGACCGTGGTGGTGAGCACCAGGATGGCGAGGTTGCGGTCTTTCAGGTTCTGCTGGTAGAGCAGGTTGGTGTCGGTGGTGATCAGCAGCTGGTAGCCCTCCTGTTCTGCCTGCCGAATCAGATCGCCATGGGTACCAGGGCGGGCCGGCCACAGAAGACCCGGCCAGAGTAGGTCGACAAGCAGGGCTCCAGCTGGGAGGCCTACGGCAAGGATCGCCCGCCGACACGGAAATAGCCAGCCGTCGCCACACCAAACGAAGAAGGCGATCACTGATGTCTCCGTCGTCACCAAAGCGTTGCGGGCGGAACTCAAGGTTGGCCCCATTCCCTTGGATGAGCTGGTGGCGGCCACCGAACGCGACAGCCTTGGACCAGCATTTCCGACACCCGTCCCAGGCGGCCACGCTGCGTAGCAGACTGCTACGGTAAAGCATCGGTCGGCGTTGATCGGATCATTCATGGCGAAATCCGCCTCCCCCGTCCGCCTGCAGGACGACCTGATGCGCAGGGCTGCCCTGGCCGGTGCCCGTCACCACCGCAGTGCCGCCCAGCAGATTGAGTACTGGGCCGCCTTGGGCCAGGACGTGGCGGCCCTTCTCGATCCCGACCTGCTGCTCGATGTGAAGGCCGGATTGGCGCGGCTGCGGGTGGAGACGGTGCGGGCGGCGGCGGTGGCGCCGGAGAGCGTGTTCGCTTCGCTCGATGCCCAGCGCCTGAGCGGCAGCCTGGCCGCGTCGGTGAGCACGGCCTCTGTGCGCTACCAGGCCTGCCCCAGCCGGCCTGGCTTACTGGAGCGGATCGACAACGAAGGCAACCGCACGGCCGGCACCTTTGAAGGTGGTGTGTTCCGGCCCTGCGATCCTGCGGCAGCTTGAGCGAACGCCCCCAGCTGTGGATCCTCGTGGGCGGCAACGGGGCCGGCAAGAGCACCTTCCACCGGCTTGCGCTGGAGCCACTGGGGCTGCCCTTCGTGAATGCCGATGTGCTGGCCAGGATCGTTTTTGCGGAGGCCCCGGAGGCCCACAGCTATGAGGCCGCCCAACTGGCGGAACGGCAACGTCTTCAGCTGCTGGAGCAGGGGTTGAGTTTCTGTTTTGAAACGGTCTATTCCCATCCCTCCAAGATCGATTTCATCGCTCGCGCCAAGGGATTGGGCTATCAGCTGATCATGGTGCTGATCCACCTGGAGAGCACCGATCTCAACCAAGCGCGGATCGCCAGCCGGGTCAGCGAAGGTGGCCATCGCGTCCCAGCGGACAAGGTGATCAGCCGCATTCCCCGGTTGCTGGATCAGGTGCGTGCCTCGATCCCGCTGGTGGATGTGCTGCGGGTCTACGACAACTCCTCAGCGGTTGACCCGTTTGCTCCCGTGTTCACGATCACCAACGGCTCCTTGAAACTGCATCGGGATCCCCTGCCGGCATGGGCGGCTGCATTGCTCTCAGGCACTTAGACCACGTGATTGGCCTGATTGCGCCGTGCCCGAACTGGCCTGCTTCAGCACAGCACCAGGCCAATTTCCGCGCACCAGCTCGTTCTCGTTCTCACGCCAACAGCGCCACCTCGACACAGAGCCCCGGACCGAACGCCATCGCCAGGCACGGGCCTGGTGCTCCACTGCGCCGCAAGCGCTCGAGGATGAACAGCAGGGTCGGCGAGGACATGTTGCCGCAATCCCTCAGCACCGATCGGGAGGGCTCGATCAGGGCGGGATCGAGTCCCAGGGTCTCGGTCACCGCCGAGAGGATGCGGGGACCACCGGGATGCACGGCCCAGCAACCGATCGATTCGAGCGTTAATTGATGCTTCGCCAACCACCCCTCCAGCCAGGGCCTCAGATGCTCCGCGATCAGATCGGGAACCCGGGGGGACAGGCCCATGACGAAGCCGTGATCCTCAATCGCCCACGACATGGCCTCGGCGCTGGCGGGCACCACGAAGGAGCCACTGGCAATCCATCGCCGCAGCCCTGGCGCGGATTCAACGGCCGCCGCCGGCCCCTCCCCGGAGGCCACCAGAGCGGCGGCGCCGTCCGCGAAGAGGGCATTAGCCACGATCCTTTCGGCCTCCCAGCCGTACTGCAGGTGCAGGCTGCAAAGCTCGACGGCGCAGAGCAAGACGCAGGCCTCGGGATCGGCGCCGGTGAAGCCGGCCGCCACCCGCAGACCGTTGAGGGCGGCGTGACAGCCCATGAACCCCACATGGGTGCGGGCCACGCTGGGGCGCAGCGGCAGGGCGGCCATCAGGGCCAGATCGACGCCGGGGGCGTGGAAGCCGGTGCAGGAGACCGTGACCAGGTGGGTGATGCGTTCGGGGGGAAGCTGCGCCTGCTCCAGGGCAGCCCGCACGGCCCGCAGGGCGAGGGGCGGAGCTTCCTGGATGTAGCGCCGCATCCGCTCCCCGGTGCTGGGACTGGTGGTGCCGAAGAAGCTCTGGTCGTGGCTGGTGTTCTTGCCCGTGAGGTCGTCATCCAGCACGATGTGGCGCATCGCGACCCCGGAGCGGCGGAAGAGGGTCTTGAGGAGTCGACGCTCGGACGGGGAAGGGTCCTGCTGCGGCAGGGCCAACCGAGCCGCGATCGTGGCGGCGACGTCCTGGGCCACGCGATGGGGGGGCAGGGCCGTGCCCAGGCCGTGAATCGTCAGCGACATGGCTCTGGGGTGATCCGTTGGCGAGGGGCACCCTCGAGATGCTGGAGCAGGGGGGCGGTCAGGGCCGGCCAGCGTCCGGCCGCATCCAGCAGGGCTCGGCTCAGTCCCGGGCGCCGCAGGGCGAAGGCCAACCCATGGCAGAAGCGCTGCCGCGAGCCGATCAAGCGGGCATGGCTACGGGCCCATTCGCGTTCCAGGCCACGATTCCACTCCTGTTGTCCTTGGAGCACCAGCGGTACGACCGCCAGAGCGCCCACCAGGCCCCAGCCCATGCCCTCGCCCGTAAACGGCTCTACATAGCCGGCGGCATCCCCCAGCAGCAGCACCCGTTCGGCCGCCGGCGGGGTGGACCGACGGGTGAGGGCTGGCGTGGCCCGCCAGGTGGCAGCGGCGGCTTCGGGCAGGGGATCAAAGCCGGCCTCGGCCAGCACTGCGGCAGCAGTGGCGGCCGGCCCACCGGTTGCAATCAGGTGGGGGCGATCGAAGGCAGCCGCCAGGTTGAGAGCACCCGCTTCGTTGCGCACCAATCCCACGTAGCCATGCCGGCCGATGGCCATGTGGATCGCGCCCCTGGCGTAGCCCCTCACCCCTGAATCCAGCTCGCAGCCGGCGCCGATCCGGGCCCGGGGGCTGATCCGCGTTTCGATCGGCAGCTCCTGACCCAGACCGGGGCTGCCCAGACCCGAGGCCACCAGCACGACCCGGGCGCTGGTGATTTGGACATCGGCTCCGGAACGCAGCAGCACCTCCCGACCGGTCGGATGGGACCCAGCCACGGTGGCCTCGCACGGCGACCGCAACACGGCGCCGGCAGCCACGGCGGCTTCGCACAAGGCCAGGTCGAGGCGGCCTCGGGAGAGGGAACGGCCCGCCGGGAGGGCGAGTTCCAGCTGACGTCCTTGCAGCCCGAGGCGGATCCGCTCCAGTGGAACAGCGCCGAGAGCATCGGTCAAATGGCCCAGCCCCGCTGTCTCCAGGGCCCTGAGGGCAACGCCATTGAGGCAGCTGCCGCAGATCTTCCAGCGGGGGAACACCCGCTTTTCCACCAGGAGCACCCGAAGCTGGCGACGGGCCAACTGGTGGGCGGCCATGGCACCGGCGGGTCCGGCGCCGATCACGATCACGTCCCACTCCGGAACCCTCATCGTTGTTGGGGCGAACCGAGTTGAGGTGAAGCGAGCGAACGGCGCCAACTCAGCAGGTAGCGCTCAGGCCAGCTGCGCCGCACGTCGGCACCCTCAAGACCGGCCCGGACCGCCAAAGCCCGCACTTCCTGCAATTGAAAGGCGCCCTGCACCGACACCGGACCATCGAAATGGACGATCGGGGAGCGACTCAGCAGCCGGCAGCCCGCCCAGGCCAAGCCGTAGCCGAGGGGACTGCGGATCAGGTCATTGACTAACACCAGGCAGCGGCTGGCGCGACCCATCCGCTGCAGGAGATCCACCGCCTGGTCTTGATCGAGATGGTGCAGAAACAGGCTGCAGAGGATCACGTCATAGTCCTCGGGGAGGGGATCGTTGAGGGCGTCGGCCTGAAAGAACCTGGCGCCCAAGCCCCGCTCCTCGGCGCTGCGGGTCGCGATCGCCACCGCCTGCGGGCTGAGGTCGGAGCCGTCCACCTGCACGGCAAGCCCTTCTCGGCGAGCCCGTTCCGCCAGAGCGGTGGTGTTGTCGCCCCCGCCGCAGGCCAGATCCAGAACCCGCAGCGGCCGGCCGCTGCGCTCCCGGGCCAGGGAACGGATCGGAGCGAAGAGGGAACCGACGGCTCCGCTGAAGGCGTTGATCCTGCGCAGACCCTGCAGGGCCTGGCTGTGGGCGACGGGATCGATGCCGGGCTGGTCCATCCACTCGGGTTGCCTGTGCCGCTGGGCTAGGGACGGGAGAAGCATCAAGCGAGATCGCGGTGAATTGGACTGATGCAGCAGGAGGACGCTAGCGGTGAGCAGCTCGCCGTTGATGCCCAAGTGGAGTTGATGTCATCGCGTTACAAGAGCGCTGCAAAGGTGCGCCAGGATTCGCGTGAACTTTGCTAAAAAGTCTTGGGTGGTATTCAACTGGCGCGAGCAATCCAGCAATGGCTGTCGTCCTGAAGATAAACACAGGGACTTTATCTATGGCTTTTCGTCACTGGCGGCCAGTGGCTGGAGAGACTTGCTCTTCATGCAATGGAAAAAGAGTGTGCTCTGTTTGTGATGGAAAAGGAGATTATGGCGACCATTCATGCGGAAACTGTTATGGAACCGGTCGATGCCAAAAATGCGGAGGGACTGGGGTCTTTATGGAAGCAGGTCAACTGCTGCTGAAAATTTGAACGACTTTTGACGACCGGGCCGTCAGGTTACCAGTTCCGAGCTGTGGGGGGCTTGCGGCGGGGATCAATGCAGGGGAGCCGACCCTTCAGGGGGCAGCCCGGCGCCGTTGATAGGCGGAAGTAATCGAATTCGAATCGGTCTGAACGAACACGAATTCGCTACCACCCTGCGTCGCAAAGATGTCGTAATTGTAAACCTGTCTGGTATTGTCCGTAAACCTCACGGTCCCTGAACAGTTCGCCTTCATGCTGTAAGTGCCTGAATAGCTCCCGCGAGTGATGGTGCCATTGAAGTTGCCAGAGTAGATCCCTGACATGCTGCCGTTGCCATCAAAGTGTTCACGACCGGCTTGCGCAAAAAACTGGCTTTTATCGACCGACTTTCCCGGAATAACCCCATCCTGAGCATAAAGGTAATCACCTTTCATGGTTGCCATCGAGCATGGCTCTCCGGCCCTTGCCGGAGTGTCAACAATCGTGACTCCAACAAGTGCTAGAGCCAAACCAAGAAGTCTCGTCTTTAGTTTGCCCACCAGTTGCAACCAAATAAACGAATATTCTACCCGATCAGTGGCCATGACGAACCTGGGCAATATTCCACCCTGATCGCTGCTCAACGACCGACCACATACACCTGTATCGATGATTGCCAGTTACACCGGATGGAAGGTGGTGAATGCGAGCTTGGTCCGTGACAAAAAAAGCCCCACCATGAAGGCAGAGCAATGGAGAGAATGGGCCCAAGCAAGGCTTAACTGTTAGCGCTGAGTATCCCACTCGCCTTGCTACCCTTGATCCGCTTCCGCAGCTTGCGGCTGCAACCAAAAGCGGCAGTAACGCCGAGGAGGGGGAGGGGTCCGGGGGACGGCACAGGGGTGAGTTGGAGTAACTCGCCATTCACCCCATCGGCATTGTTAGCAACGTAGATCTTGCCATCAGGGGCAACAGCCAAAGCGGTTGGATTGGCAAGATCAGAGAATAGTGTCTCGACGCTGCCATCCAGGCCCAGCCTCAGAACGCGGCCCGAAGGAGCCGCCCAAAAATCATTGCTGTACTGGAGCAGATAGAGGGAATGGTCCGGCCCTGTCGCGATGTCGACGAGATTGCTGAAGCCACTGGCAAACGTTGTCACTCCATTGACGGAGTCATAGCGGAACACGTCAGCTGAACCCGGGGCAAAGGGGAAGCCTGAGAGCTGAGCGATGTAGAGGGCTCCGTCGGGGCCGATGGTCAATCCAGTGGGAACGGCCTGGGCGGGGAATTGGGGGGGGAGGCCGCCGATCGGAATGTTGGAGGGAGGGGTGACAAGCTTGTCCGGGAAAAGGTGCACCAAGGAAACTTGATTGGCGCCGTCGACCTTCAGGAGGGTGTTGCCGCCGGCATCGGTGACAAAGGTTTCGCCTCCGCTCACCACTAGGTCCCAGGGATTGCTTGCTTTAGCCTTACCGTCAGGATTCTGTGTGTCTTCGAAAGCGGCGATGTCGGCCAGGGGGGTCAAGACCTTGGTCACCAGGTTGATGGCGACCGTCCGGCCGAACCACTCTTTTCCTGGGCTGGGGAGCGGGCTGGGATCGGCAGTGCCATCGAAACCGAAGACGCCATAGAGCTGACCACTGGCGTCGAAGGTGAGTTTGTTCAGGCCGGTGGCTTCGGGATACAGGGGAGCCGACTGCTGCGCCAGGGAGGGGAGGTTGGTGAGCGCTCGGGAATAGGCGTTGGTCGAGAAGTCGAAAAGACCGAGGGCCCCCGTGTCGCCATAGCAAACCTGGCTTCCGGTGCCGGAAGTGATGCAGGTCCCACTGCCGCCACGGCCCGCCTCGCTGAGAACAAGCTGGCCGTTGGGTGCGATCGCCACGCCGCGCGGACTCGCCAGACCCGTGACCAGAGTTTTCACCTTGTAGGTCGGTGCTGCTTGGCCTGCTGCCCCCAGGACCAGCAGGCTGGCGGAGCTGAGGACCCCCAAGGCCAGGCCCATGGGGCTAAAGCGCTGAAGCCAAGCGTGGGTCGTCAAAATTGATGATTCAATGCCACATGCCTTACATACGTGCGGCAAGATTGTTTGTCAATCCTGCTGGGTGGAATATGGGACTCACCGCACAAAGCAGGGGAAATCCTTCCCCATTCAGAGGGCGGGACATCCCGTCTCGTGCCACGTCTAAGCCCCAAGCGCATGGGGCGCCTCCAACGGGCGAAGTCCTGGAGCGTTACCGCCGAACTGGACCGCGCCGCTAAACTGAAAGTCCGATCGAACCCCATGGGGGAACCAAGTGGCGGGCAAAACGATCGGGACACTATCCGCAGCGCTGATCATCTGCAGCTGGGCCATAGCACCGCTGGTCTGGCCTGCTGCCGCGGGAGCAGAAGGAGTGCCGACGGTGAAGCAAACCCAGGTTCTCAAGGTCCCATCGGAGTGGCGCAACCTTCGCTATTGCGAAGTGGTGCCGCTCTTTCAGCGTGGCCTGAAGTTGTCAGTCGATGTTTACAACACAATGGGCCTAAACGACTGCCCAAGCGCACTCTGGAACCGACTGGATGCCCGCCAGTTGGCCAAACTTTATGGGGCGAAGGAGGTGAAGCTCAACGGTCCCCGCCATTGGGTGATTGATGGGCTCACGGCTTCGGGAGACACCGTTGACGGACGGGTGGTGGATGTTGGTGGAATCCAGATGCGTCAGCGGGCTACGATTGACCTGCGCTTGTGGAACGTGTTTTTCGGCCGCAAGCCCTACACCGAAACCACCGTGAAGCGCAGCACGATCTATCTCTATCGCAAAGGTCGGCCCGTTTATGAACTCCTCTCCCCCGCTGGAGATCGCTACCGCATGCAGGCCTACGCCCAGATCGTCGATCCCGATCTAACGCTTGGCGATCTTGAGGGATTGGCGGGGCGACTCAAGCTCCCGAAGGGTTGGACCTACAGCGTGCGCACCTTGACCGCCGACGAGCACCTGGCGGCCCATGTCGTTGCCTATGTGCTCCAGGACGAGCTTCAAAATTCCTACCAGAAATTACAGCCAATTCACAGGAATTAATTCAGCTTCCAATGGGCAGTTCTGCGCCCACCTGACAGGCTCCTGACCCGGGGGGCCTGGGGCTGAGCCCCACCCATCACCCACCTCCATCCCACCCCCATGACGACGTCCACCGACCTGAGCCGCGGCGTGCAGGAGTACTACGGCACCACGCTCAGCAGCAGCGCCGATCTGCGCACCGACGCCTGCTGTGATGCCAGCAGCGTTCCCGAGGCCCTGCGCCCGCTGCTGGCCCGCATCCACCCCGAGGTGCTGTCGCGCTACTACGGCTGTGGGCTGGTGGTGCCGCCGTTGCTGGAGGGGCTGCGGGTGCTGGATCTGGGCTGCGGCAGCGGCCGCGACGCCTACCTGCTTGCCCAGCTGGTGGGCGCCGGCGGTGAGGTGGTGGGCGTGGACATGACGCCGGAGCAGTTGGCGGTGGCCCGGAGTCACCAGCAGCATCACGCCGAACGGTTCGGCTTCGCCAACGTGCAGTTTCTGGAGGGCCGCATCGAGCAGCTCGAACAGCTGCCGCTGGAGCCCGGCAGCTTCGATCTGGTGATCTCCAACTGCGTGGTGAACCTCTCCACCGACAAGCTGGCCGTGCTGAACGGGGTGCGGCGCCTGCTCAAGCGCGGTGGTGAATTCTTCTTCGCCGACGTGTATGCCGACCGGCGCGTGCCCGAGGCGCTGCGCCACGATCCGGTGCTCTACGGCGAATGCCTCAGCGGCGCCCTCTACTGGAACGATTTCCTGCGCCTGGCCCGCCAGGCCGGCTTCGCCGATCCCCGTTTGGTGAGCGATCGGCCCCTGGAGATCACCGATGCGGCGCTCACCGCCCGCACCGGCGCGATCCGCTTCTTCTCCGCCACCTACCGGCTGTTCCATCTCCCCGAGCTGGAGGATGCCTGCGAAGACCACGGCCAGGCGGTGATCTACCGCGGCACGATTGCCGAACACCCCCACGCGCTGCCCTTCGACAAGCACCACTGGATCGAGGCGGGCAAGGTGTTTCCGGTGTGCGGCAACACCTTCCGCATGCTCGCCGGCAGCCGTCTGTCGCCCCATTTCAGCTTCATCGGTGATTTCAGCCGTCACTACGGCCTCTTCGAAGGCTGCGGCTCCGTGCTGCCGTTTGATGGGGGCACGACCGAAACCGCCGCTGCACCAACGGCTTCCACGGCTGCCCCGGCCGCAACAAGCGGCTCCTGCTGCTAAGGCTGGCGGCCCAGCCTTGATGCCTGCCGCCCGGCGATGCCTTCGCCTTCCCTTTGATCCGATTCGCAGCGATCCCTTGAGCGAGCCCCACCAGCCCCTGCCCGGACCTTCCACTTTCCGCCAGCGGCTGCCCTGGTGGGGGGCCGATCTGCAGACGCTGCGGGACACGATCCGTTCCCAGCACCTGCCGGAGGATCTCTCCTCGGCGCTCACCATCGACCTGGGCGGTGGTGATGCCTTGCTGGCACGCCTCTCCCTGCCGCAGACGAAAGCGACCTGGGCCCTGGTGGTGCTCATCCATGGGCTTGGCGGTTGTGCCGAAAGACCCGGCATCCGCCGTCTGGCGGCCCATCTGGTCGCCGCCGGGGTTGCCGTGCTGCGGATCAACATGCGCGGTGCTGGCGCCGGCAGACCTCTGGCGTCGGGCACCTATGCCGCGCTCTGCAATCGCGATCTGCTGCCTGCCCTGAGGCAGGCGCGCCAGCTCGCCGATCAGCTGGCGGCAGGAACACCATCGCTGCCCCTGTTCGGGGTGGGGCTCTCCCTGGGGGGAACGATGCTGCTCAACGCCCTGTTGGCGGAGCCCCTGCTCGATGGCCTGGTCTGCATCAGCAGTCCCCTGGATTTGATCCAGTGCGCCGATCAATTCGACCGGCCGCGCAACCGGCTGTATCGCCATTGGGTGCTGCGGCGCGTGCGCCAGGTGACCCTGGAGGATCCTCACGGGGTGACGCCGGCTGAACGCGCTCTGCTGTGTGGACCGAAGCGGGTGCGCAGCCTGCAGGCCTTCGATGCGGCCATCACCGCACCGCGTTGGGGGCATGCCTCCCTGACGGCTTACTACACGGCCGCCAGTCCGCTGCAGCCCCTTCTAAGCGCCATGGAAACCAGGCGCACCCTGCCCCCGATCCTGCTGATGCATGCCGCCGATGACCCGTGGGTGCCGGTGGCGGCCAACACCGCGCTGGCAAAACAAGCGCAGCGGTGGGGATGCCCCTGGCTCGAAACCATAATCACGGCCCGGGGCGGCCATAACGGCTTCCACAGCCGGGACCACATCGAACGCCTCCGGGGGGGCAGCACGGTCAGTTGGGCGGATCAGCAGACGACGGCGTGGCTCGCAGGGAGAGGGAAGGAGCATCAAGCGAAATCCTGAATGGGGGGCCTGCGGCGACAGAACGTCCACCCCAACCTGTGAAGCCGCAGCCGCGGCTTACGGGTTCACGGAGTACTTCGCTGCAAGGGGGGCTCCATGGTGACCAGCCATCCCGCCCTTGCAGCAGGCTGTGGAGCACGATCTCCCGCCACCGATGGACACCCCCGCTCCCGACTGGATGCCGCACGCGTCAAAACAAACCTATCCGGGCTGGGTGCAACGCAAGGCCGTCACCTTGAGCAAGCGCGATCAGAAGCGTGGTGGCAGTGGCAATGTGCAGCAGTACCGACTAGCAATCCATCAAGCGGTGGTGGCATCCCAGGGGCGTGACCACTGGACCGGGGAACGGCTCGACTGGGACCTGATCGGCACCTACGACACCCGCGAGGCGGGCGGCGACCAAGGGGAGCACAAAAGGCAGTACGCCATGCTCCCGACCATCGATCACCACTCCAATCAACCGGAATCGGACTTTGTGATCTGCGCTTGGCGCACCAATGACGCCAAGCACGACATGAGCCCGCATGAACTACTGGAGTTCTGCAAAGCCGTGCTCAATCACAGCCCCAACTGGGGCGAGCCTTGAGCGATCGCCCCTCACTCCTCTTCGGTGGAGCCCAGGGGGATGAGCTTGATCTGCTTGCGACCCAGCTTAATCTCAAACTCATCGCCGGGCTGCAGGCCTAGCTGGGCGGTGTAAGCCTTGCCCACCAGCAGATTGCCGTTGAACTGGATCTTGGTGGCGAAGCTCAGGCTGCGGCCTGGACGCCCCTTGCCAGCACTGCCGCCGGCATCACCGAAGCTAACGCCCTTGGCTTCCAGGAGCGCCTCATAGAAGGCGGTGAAGTTCAGGCGCTCGGTGCCGTCCTTCTTGGTGCTGACATAGCCGGCGGAACGAACCAGATCAGATTTCGAGACATCGCCGAGTTCCTTGACCTTGGCGAGAAGTTCGGATCCGGTAAGAGGCATTGGTTGCACCAGCTTGCAAAAGAAAGATAGCGACTCAACCGGCCGACATCAAGACCCTGAGGGTGCATGTCTCGCCACCATTCGTGCCGACCGTCGTCAAGGTCCTTGGATGGCCGTGGCGATCCGCGTTCGGCCTTCCTCGGAGAGCGCCAGGCCAAGAAAGGCCTGGACCGCAGGATCAGGGGGTTGGCGATAGGCATAAAACAGTGGCCTTTGGAACGGGTAGGCCTCCGCTTCCGGTGTGCTGCCGTCGATAGCCAGCACCCGCACGGTTCGTTGGTCGGCCACCTGGCCGTAGGTGGCGTAACCGATGCCATCCACCCCAAGCTTTTGCAGCATCGGTGTGGTGGCATCCCGGACCAGGGTCGTGATGTTCGGAGTCGTCCCGAAGTTGTTGCCGCCGAGAACGACGCTGCGGAAGGCCTTCGCCGTACCGCTGACGCTGGGCCTGTTGAGAACCCGAATGGTGCGATCGGCAGCACCGAAGGTGGCCCAGTTGGTGATCTCCCCCCGGAAGACCTGCGCCAGTTGGCTGCTGGAAAGACCGCGGCGAAAGGGGTTGTCGATTCCGACCACGATGGCGATGCGATCGTGGGCCACCGGCACAGCGACGAGACCACGCTGTTGCTCCTCTGCCGTCAGCGGGCGTGACAGGGCTGCCACCGTGACGCTGCCCCCCAGCAAAGCCTCGATCCCGTTGTCTGATCCGGTGGCTGACGTGTTGACAACGGTGTCGGGATAGGCCTTGAGGAAGGCAGATTTGAGGGCCTGATTGATCAGCACCATGCTGGTGGAACCATCAATGGTGACGGTGGTGCCTGCCGGCACGCTCTGCAGAGGTGGAAATGTTGCTGCGAAGTTCCCGCCAGCTCCGATGCTTCCTGGAACACTGGGGTTCAGGCCTGACACGGTGGGAAGGGAGGGGCGCCAGCCCAGCAGCTTGGGGAACTGGGATTGCAACCCCCATAGAGCAGCCAGGCCGATCAGGATGAAAACAATCGGGGGAAGGCCCCTATCGGGACGTCCGGAGGGTGGTTGGCTCATGGCTGGTGCGCCTCTGGCAGGGGCAAGAGAGGGGTGGATTCCAGGGCCTGAAGGCGCTGGGAAACCTGGTCATCAAGGCTGAGCTGATCGAGATCGGCCGCCAGCTTCTCCTGGGGATTCTCCGAGAGCTCTGCCAGGGCAGCGTTGGTCAGGTTCCTTCCCTCAACGGCATTTTTGGCTGCTTCAAACGATGAGCGGGCCGAGCCGATGTCGAATTCATTGTTGACCTTGGCGATGGACTCAAGGGCAGCATTGACCTCGGCGAGATCCTTGATGTTCTGCATATCCGACTTGTATTGCTCGAGCTTGATGCGCTCACGGTTGAGTTTGTCCTTCGATGCCTCGACAAACTTGCCCGCTTGCTGCACCTGTTGATCGAGAGCGGGGAGGAGTTTCTCGATCTGAATCGCGCGGCCCATGGCCAGGCGTGCCCCATCCTCCTGGCCAGCCCTCTGGGCTAAGCGTGCCTGTTGCTCATAGGTTCTGAGCTCCTCGATTTTGTCTTGGTATTTGCTCCTGGCCCGTTCATAGGCTCCCACCTGCTGGGCCACGGCCTTGGCCAGCTGCTGCACCGACTCCTGCATTGACTGCAGGGATTCCTCGGCCACGGCAACGGCCACCTTGCCGCCGGATTCCACCGGTAAGCCCCATAGCCACCGCCAGGAGCCCACGATCACCCGGCCGGCCCGATCGCCCATCAGCCAGTAGATGAAACCTCTCATTGCCTGCGATCAACGGTCCAAACGCTAGGAGGGCGCTGCAATCCCGTCATCCTCTCGCCACTCCGCAGAGGGCCCATGGGACGATGCGGATGGATTGATCAAGCCATGGTTGTTCAACCCCCGCCACCCCCCCTAGTCCCATGTCCGCTCTCGGCCGGATGGGACAAGGTGGCCGAGGTGCGTCTGCCGAGGCTTGATGGGGCTGGCCAACCCTCCGGCGGCTTCTCCGCGGCCAGCTACCGCGCCGACCGGGATGAGTTCTGGCTGCTGAGTGATGCCCCCGTGGGCCAGCTGGTCGGATGGAGCGGACTCGGCAAGCTCGGCAAGACGCCGCTACGTCCGCTGGGGGTGGTGCCCCTGCGCAGTGGCACGGGCGCCCACCTGCCGCAGAGCATGGATGGGGAGGGACTGGTGTTGCAGGGGGAGCGGGCCTGGGTGGTGAGCGAGGGCCGTCGCACCCCTGAGCGTCCCCCCCAGTTGCTGCGCTTCAACCG
>Ga0209401_1001387_pt1 | contig 16050 bp, 25 predicted proteins | sample M_140807_MF_Meta_FD_187318 | JGI IMG/M metagenome (GOLD analysis project Ga0209401, IMG submission 187318) | Freshwater microbial communities from Lake Montjoie, Canada to study carbon cycling - M_140807_MF_MetaG (SPAdes) (version 2) | ecosystem: Environmental > Aquatic > Freshwater > Lake...
CAATGAAGAATCAGGAAAGAGAGCTATTAACTTAGTCCGTGCCCCATCATGCGGGCAGACGTTCGGTTTATCATCGTCACACAGTAAATCATAGTTTTCGTTCGCCAAAATAATGCGATAGTCTGCTCGAGAATAATCCGGCATTTCTGACAATAAATCATCAATTTCCGATTGTGCGGCCTCATGTGTGGGGAATGTCATTGGCTTATCATCCTCCGTCCAACAATTTTCCCATGTGTTACCGAAACGGGTTTCGACTATGTAGGTCATACGCCCTCCCGCATCATTGGCGACAATTCACGCAAAGCATCATCAAGGCCAATCCCGTCAGTAAATGACGCATAGGCACTGTCGCCCCACCAATGGCCCTCCACAGTGTGTGTGCGCGTGTTAACCCATATGTTTGGCCCGCCAAAGGCCACCAGTACGCGAGCGCCTAAGTATTCGCCCCGATTGTTGACAATGTATTCAATATCGAGCGCATCCTCTAGGTAATCGAATGCGCCAAAATCCTCTCCGTCTGAATTCTTTTCATCGCCGAAGCCATTGGATAGCATAGCTGCAATTTGTTGGACATGGTTTTTAACGTCTGACATGGTTTCTCCATAAAAACCCCGAAGGGCATAACAGTTTGCGATAGTGCAAACCCTACAGCACCGACCCGCGATGCTGTAAGAGTGCATTATTGTGGTTTGAGTGTCTCCAATTGTGTTTGCATATCGGCGAGACGCATGGCCCATAACTGTTCGTTGTACTTGTCGCGATTGTGGGCAAACCAGTTTGCATGGCTGCAATTGGTTTTGCGGATGTGCCACACCTTACCGCCGCCATATCCAACGTATTCGCCCTTGCGGAATGCACTCTTTTCGATGTTGTGTAGTGTCATGGTGTAGTCCTTATGCGGTTATTGCTTCAATGGCCTTAGCCTTCATTGCATCACTGGCAAGGCCATGCATAGTCCAACAGTCTCTATCGCCCCAATACGCGGCCTCGTCGTCGTCTGTAACTATTTTCTTTACCTGACTAATCAGTAAGATGTTACGAATCCGATTAGACGGCCTATCGAATTGGTAGAAAATCCATTTAGTGAAAAATTGGATGTACTCGTCGCGGTTTACTTTGCTTTGCATGGTGATGTCCTTTGATGCTAAAAACCCCGAAGGGCGATAAAGAGAGGCGAAATTCTGACCCTCTCACAGTAATAGCATAATAGAATCGTGCCAAGGTTTGTAAGTCGTTGATTTATAAGACCCCTCCAAAACCCTAATGTGTTTATATACAGTTAATAAGTAACGGTACTATAGTTGGATAGAGCCAGATAGAGCCAGGATATGGAGCCAGATAGAGCCAGATGGTAGGCAATTAGGTATGGCAATAAAGGTGCATCTCGATTCCACATTATGAAACTTCACATAATCTTGGAGACCCCATGCCAACTTCATTCCACATGGTGAAACGTTCCACATTGTGAGATGCTTCACATAACGTGACCTGGGTGTGAGTGAGTGATGGGGGGGGGAGGGGTACGGTGTGAGTGTGAGAAATTGATGGAGCCCCCTCACCACCGAAAAAGCTAAATTAGCCACTAAACTAGCTAGAACTTCCGCATGAGAAGAAGAGACCATCCTGTGAATTAAGCAGACGAACTATGGCATCCACTGGGGGGAATCTCATTAGAGATGCAGCACCTTGTTTATCTAAGCTAACCTTGTTAGGCTCTACCTGTTGCACCCGTTCGCTCTTAGCTACTAGAATTGCTGATAGACTCGCTACGTTTATCTGGGTTGGTAAGCTGCCTGCCTTCCCAAGGGCTGGATGATGGCCCCGATTCATTATGGCACAGGTCTCCGAAAGGGTAAAGATGAGAAAGATGACACTAGAGAGATTTGCAAAAAATCCTCCTGCGGTGCTACCTAAGACTGAATCACAGCGTATCAAAGAGCTAAAAGACATGATGATTAGCGCGTCTGGCAAGGATGTTGTCAGCAAGGTGATTGAGATTGCTCTTAACGATGAGCATCCAGGTCAGGTCACTGCGCTCAAGATGTGTATGGATAGGGCGCTGCCTGTGTCTATGTTTGAGAAGGACAAGGGCGCTAGGTCTGCTGTGACTATCAACATCACTGGCATTGGCGACACTCCTATTGTCAACCGTGTCAACGAAGAGGTTATTGATGTCTGACCTTAACTTTAGTCTGCTCCCTTGGCAGCGCGAGGTCTTTACTGACAAGTCACGGTTTAAGGTTGTTGCTGCTGGTCGGCGGTGTGGGAAGTCTCGCTTGGCGGCTACCGCACTCATCATTGAGGCATTACAATGTCCTGCGGGTTCAGCAGTCTTGTATGTGGCTCCAACGCAGGGACAGGCACGTCAGATTATCTGGGATGTGTTGATGGAGATTGGCAGGGAAGTCATTGCTAACTCTCATGTGAACAACATGGACATCACCATGATTAACGGAGCCAAGATTTACGTCCGTGGCGCTGATAGACCAGATACGCTGCGCGGTGTGAGTCTGACCTACGCTGTGCTTGACGAGGTTGCGGACATCAAGCCTGAAGCCTGGGAGCAAGTTATCCGAGCTTCTCTGTCAGACAAGAAGGGCCGCGCTATTTTCATTGGAACTCCCAAGGGCCGTAACTGGTTTTATGACTTGTTCAAGCTAGGCCAGAAAGAGGAAGATAATGATTGGAAGTCTTGGCACTTCACCACTCAAGACAATCCCCTGATTGACCCTGACGAGATTGAGTCTGCTAAGAAAACGCTGAGTAGCTTCGCTTTTAAGCAAGAATACTTGGCTTCTTTTGACAATGCTGGTAGCGATACCTTCAAAGATGAATGGATAAAATATGGCATCGAGCCTGAACACGGTAGTTACTTCATTGCAATCGACTTGGCTGGCTTTGAAGAAGTGGCTAAACAAGCTGCTAATGCGAAAAAGCGACTAGACGAGACATCAATCTGCGTTGTTAAGGTCACTGAAGACGGTAAATGGTTTGTCAAAGAGATTGACCACGGGCGGTGGGACATCCGTGAGACTGCTGCCAAAATAGTGATGAAGATGCGGGATTACCGCCCAATTAGTGTTGGAATTGAGCGCGGAGCGTTAAAAAACGCTGTTTTGCCGTACTTGTCGGATTTGATGCGGAAAAATAATGTATATTCCCACATAGTTGACCTGACCCACGGCAATCGGAAAAAGACGGACAGAATTATCTGGAGTCTCCAAGGACGCTTTGAACATGGGCGCATCATTCTGAACAAGGAAAAGGACTGGGATGTTTTCATCGACCAACTCCTGATGTTCCCAGCGCAAGGCGTACATGATGACTTGCCAGATAGTCTTGCATACATTGACCAACTAGCCGTAACATCCTACTATGAGCAGGATGAAGACGATGAAGAATGGGCACCGATGGACGTTATTTCGGGAATATAGATGGCAAAACTTGACCAAAACGATTTCGATGAGCCGACTCCCGAAGACAAGGAGTTAGTCGCTTTTATCACCGACCACTGCGACCGCTGGCGTGATTATCGTAACACCAACTTTCTTGATGACTACCTAGAGTACGAGCGCATCTTCCGTGGCGAATGGGCCGCTGAAGACAAAACCCGTGACTCTGAGCGTAGCCGTATCGTGACTCCTGCTACCCAGCAAGCAGTCGAGACGCGCCATGCGGAAATCATGGAAGCCATCTTTGGTCAGGGTGAATTCTTCGACATTGAGGATGACATCAAGGATGTGAACGGCACTCCACTTGATGTTGCTGCGCTCAAGGCGCAGATGATGGAAGACTTCAAGAAGGACAAAATCCGCAAGTCTATTGACCAGATTGAGCTGATGGCTGAAATCTATGGCACTGGCATCGGTGAAATCGTTGTCAGCATGGAAAAGGAGTTCACTCCTTCTACGCAACCAATTCCAGGACAGCCAGGGCAAGCTGCCATTGGCGTTATTGAAAAAGAGCGCGTTGGGGTAAAGATTGTTCCTGTTAACCCCAAAAACTTCCTTTTTGACCCAAATGGGACATCAGTCGATGACTGCATGGGTGTTGCCATTGAGAAGTATGTATCCATACACAAAATCGTGCGCGGCATTGAACGTGGCATTTACCGCAAGGTAAACATCACGCCGACCTATGACGATACAGACCTTGAGCCAACTCAAGAAGTCGTGCAGTTCCAAGACGAAAAAGTGGTGCTGCTAACCTATTATGGTCTGGTTCCGCGAGAGTACCTAAAGAAGGTGAATGAGGAAGTTGCAGTCCTATTCCCTGAAGACTCTATTGCCGAAGAATACCAAGACATGGTAGAGGCAATCATAGTCATTGCGAACAATGGGTTGCTGCTCAAGGCAGAAGAAAACCCATACATGATGAAAGACCGCCCTGTCTTGGCCTATCAAGATGATACGGTTCCGAATCGCCTGCTGGGTCGTGGCACTGTAGAAAAAGCCTTCAATATGCAGAAAGCTATTGATGCACAGGTTCGTAGCCACTTGGACTCGTTGGCATTAACGACATCACCCATGATTGCGGTAGATGCTACCCGCTTGCCCCGTGGAGCAAAGTTTGAAGTTAAGCCTGGAAAGGCTTTCCTGACAAACGGCAATCCATCAGAGATTTTGATGCCATTCAAGTTTGGCAATACAGATGGCAATAATCTAGCTACTGCCAAAGACTTTGAGCGTATGTTGCTACAAAGCACTGGTACGCTGGATTCACAAGGAATGGTGTCTGCTGGTGCGCGTGACATGGGCCAGGGTGGTATGTCGATGGCTGTTGCATCCATCATCAAGCGGTACAAGCGCACTTTGGTGAACTTCCAAGAGGATTTCTTAATCCCGTTCATCAACAAGGCTGCTTTCCGCTTTATGCAGTTTGACCCAGAGCGTTACCCCTCTGTGGACATGAACTTTTTGCCGACTGCTACGCTTGGCATTATTGCCCGTGAGCATGAGCAGCAGCAGTTCATTGGCTTGTTACAGACTCTTGGCCCGAATACACCTGTCCTACCTATCATTTTGAAGGGCATCATCCAGAATTCCAGCCTGAGTAATCGCTTTGAGATGATTGCGGCCCTTGACCAAATGAGCCAAGCTGACCCGCAGGCGCAGCAAATGGAGCAAATGAAGACGCAACTGGCTCTTCAGGCTGCTCAAGCGCAGATTGCGGTCAATACAACCCAAGCAGAGCAGAATCGTGCAGAGGCTAACAAGCTCAACACTGAGGCGCAGCTTATGCCGCAGGAATTGCAGGCTAAGGCTCTGGCTGCTGCTACCAAAAACCTGCCTCAGCAGTCTGATGCCAACCAAGTCGAGTTCGATAAGCGTGTCAAAATCGCTGAATTGATGCTCAAAGAGGCCGACATCAAGAACAAGTCTAAGATTGTTGAGCTACAGATGCAGGATAAACGCTCAACAATGGAACAAGACTTCCTCAACCGCATCACTACGGAATTGCAGTAATGAGCATTCTTGAAGAAGTAAGCAAAATGTCTGCTGAAGAGCAGATGGCAATGGCTGTTGCATTGCAAAATGCTGCATCTCAGAAAGTTAACCAAGCTCGCAGCGAGAACATTGGCAAAAGCGTAGAAGTTGTCATCAATGGCTTGAAGAAAATCAAGACAGACCTTGAGGCGCGTTTTGATGAGCTAAATGGCACGATTCAGTCCAAAGCAAACTCACTCTCCAATGGCAAAGATGGGAAAGATGGGCGCAATGGCAAGGATGGCGCACCTGGGCGTGATGGAAAAGATGGCGCTACTGGCCCAGCAGGTACAAATGGTGTTGATGGTGCAGATGGTACTGATGGTGTAAGCGTTTCAAGTGCTTTTATTGACTTTGATGGCAGTCTGACCATTGTTCTGAGCAACGGAACAGAAATCAATGCTGGCGAAGTCGTACCAATGGATGTTGCAGAGAAGATTAAGGTCATCACCAATGGTGGTGGAACTTCTCAGTCTGTTTTAGACTCTATTGCAAGCCTGCAAGCTCAGATAACTGCACTCATTCCTAGCCAAACAGGGAATAGCGGTAAATATTTAACCACCAATGGTTCTGTGCTTTCATGGGCAACTGTTCCTGGGATATTGAACTACCAAGGCACTTGGAACGCATCTGTTAACACGCCAACATTGGCATCTAGCACTGGTACGCAGGGTTACTATTACATTGTTGGAACTTCTGGCTCTACAAATCTGAATGGAATCATAGATTGGGTAGTTGGTGATTGGCTTCTATTCAATGGTTCTGTTTGGCAGAAGATTGATACAACGGATTTAGTCACATCAGTAGCAGGCCGTACTGGTGCTATAACACTAAGCACTACAGACATTAGTGGTCTTGGCACTATTGCTACGCAAGCGGCATCGTCTGTTGCCATCACAGGCGGCTCTATTACTGGCATTACAGACTTGGCTGTAGCAGATGGTGGAACAGGCTCATCTACGGCTTCAGGCGCAAGAACAAACTTAGGATTAGTAATTGGGACTGATGTCTTAGCTCCTACTGGCTCTGCTGCATCTCTAACGAGTTTCCCTACTTTTAACCAGAATACTACTGGAACTGCATCAAATGTGACGGGAACAGTTGCAGTTGCCAATGGTGGAACAGGGCTAACAGCAGCGCCAACAAACGGTCAGATTGACATTGGCAGTACTGGAGTTGGATTTGTTCGTACAACATTGACTGCTGGAACTGGGATTAGTGTTAGCAATACAGCAGGCGCTATTACCATTGCATCCTCAGTAACTCCTGTTACATCTGTAACTGGAACTTCTCCTGTTGCATCCAGTGGAGGTATAACTCCTGCAATTAGCTTGGCTGCTTCATATGGTGACACACAAAACCCATATGCATCAAAGACAGCAAACTATGTTCTTGCTGCTCCAAATGGTGCTGCTGGAGCGCCTACATTCCGTGCGATTGTTGCAGCAGATGTTCCTACACTAAATCAAAATACCAGTGGAACAGCAGCAGGATTGTCCGCAACCCTTGCAATTGCATCTGGCGGTAGTGGAGCGACTACCGCACAGTTGGCAATGAACGCCTTTGCTGGAGCAGTGACTAGTGGCTCTTATCTGCGCGGTAATGGCACAAATGTGGTGATGAATACCATCCAGGCTGCGGATGTGCCAACACTAAATCAAAGCACTACAGGCAGCGCAGGCTCTGTTGCAACTACGAACTTTTCTATTGTTGAATCAGGTGGAAAGTTGCTCTTTAAGTATGGTGCTACTACAATTGCGTCCATGACTTCTGCTGGAGTGATTACTGCGCTTTCCGACATCTCCGCGAACAACACACCTTAATAGGACGAATCATGGCAACTACCGTCACGCTTAAACCGAATGCAATTGACATCTCTGGGTCAACGTCAGGCACTACCACATTGCAGGCTACTGCGGTGGCTGGCACTACAACCATTACGCTTCCAGCCGCTACCGATACCTTGGTTGGCAAGGCTACTACTGACACTTTGACCAACAAGACGCTGACTGCTCCTGTAATTAGTACCATAAGCAATACAGGAACTCTGACGCTTCCTACATCAACAGATACGCTAGTTGGTCGTGCTACCACGGATACGCTGACTAACAAGACGCTGACAACGCCAACAATCAGCCAACTGACTTCTGCGGCAGCTACCGCACTCACGTTGCAAAGCGCAGGAACTACGGCGGTTACTGTAGACACAAGCCAGAACGTGGGGATTGGTACTACTTCTCCCGTAGCACAACTAGCCGTTTCTGGAGTTGGTCAAACAACTGCGGCAATGTCTACATCAACAGGATTGGGTGGAACTCTATATGTCAGAGATGGGTCGGGCGCAGCAGGAAATGGCGGTGCTGTCATGTTTGGCGCAACTCAAGGTGCTTGGGCCGCAATAAAAAGCCTTTTAACAGATGGTTCAAATAATACACTTGGTGCATTAGCATTTTCAACTCGCAATGCTAGTGCAGATACCACTTTAACTGAACGGATGCGTATCGATTCCGGCGGCAACGTGGGGATTGGCACAAGTTCGCCAACAACATATGGCTCTGCTCAGAAAACATTTGCAGTACAAGGTTCAAGTGGTACTGTTGCGGGATACGTTGCGGCTGTTTCATCAGATGCAACAAGGTCAATTAGCTTGTATTCTGGCCTGACTTCGGCTGATAACCCATCAATCATTTATACAGGTGATTTAAGATTTGGTTCGGCTACATCAACCAATGGTGTTACGGGCTACTCAGAACGGATGCGTATTGACTCTAGCGGCAGGGTGGCAATTAACACAAGCAGTCCAAACACAAGCGCAACTACAACAATCAAACAAGGTACTAGCGCTTACCAACTTCAACTAGAGCAAAGCAATGCAACGGATGGTTACGGATTGCGTTGCGATGCGGCTGATGGAGATTTAACATTTAGCCGTTATGCAAGCAGCGCATATACGCTAAGAATGCGTCTTTCAGCCGCTGGCATTGTTACTATGCCTGCTTATGGTGCTGGCGCAGCAACATTTTCAGCGGCTGGCGTTATATCTTCTGTTTCTGATGAAACATGGAAAATAAAAGACGGTGTGCCTGTTGACCCTGATTCGATGCTTAATAAGCTAGAACCCGGATATTGGTACTACAACGATGAAAAGAAAGACACTTTTGGAACTGATAGGCAGTTAGGTTTTTACGCTCAAAACGTAAATACTGCCATCGGCCCAGAAGCAGCCCCAATCCCAGAAGAAGGAAAGCCGTGGGGCTACTATGACCGGTCTGTTTTGGCGGTGACTGTGATGTCTCTACAAAAAGCACTAGCAACTATTGAATCCCTAACGGCCCGTATCGCGGCACTTGAAGCTAAGTAAGGACTACCATGACTACAACTTGGACAATCACACAGACTGACTATTTGGTAGCAGACGGTTTTATCACTACAGCGCACTGGACAGCATCCGCTGTTGATGGCGCATACACCGCTGGCGCTTACGGAACTTGCGGGTTTGCCGCTGCCACGCCATCCATCCCATACGCCAGCGTGACCCAACAGGAAGTGCTGGACTGGTGCTGGGCTAACGGCGTGGACAAGGATGCTGTTGAAATTGGCCTTGCTGCACAAATTGGGCTGCTAAAAACCCCTGTAATTGCCGCTGGCGTTCCCTGGAGCGCGTAACGCATGACCCCTGAGCTTCAGAAGTACTATGAGGACAGGTTCAATCTGTTCTCAATGGATGGTTGGAAAGACTTAATTGAAGATGTTGATAAAATTATTGCTTCAATAAACAACATTGCAACAGTTTCTGATGAAAAAGACCTACAATTCAAAAAAGGTGAGCTTTCAATTCTTACTTGGCTGAAAACCTTGAAAGAGGCCAGTGAGACTGCATACGAGGAATTGAATGAAAAGAATGTATGATTACGCCTGCAAATGCGGGCAAAAGTTTGAGAGATTTACCACTTATGAGGCGGTAAATATCCAATGTGAGTGTGGTGAACTAGCAGTTCGCGCACTCTCTGCTCCAGCGTTTAACTTGGAAGGTTGGTCTGGAAGTTTCCCATCTGCGTATGAGAAATTTTCAAAAAGACATACCGACAAGCTAAAAGCTGAGCGCAAAGCTAACGCACAAACATGAAAGTGTCGCGTTAATCTCCTACAACCGAAAGTACGGCAGGAAAAGGAAACGATATGTTGATTGACAAAGAAGACGAGACGCTTGGCGAGTTGGAAGTTGAAGAGACTAGACAACAACAGGCCCATGAACTTCCTGATAAATACAGGGACAAAAGTTTAGAGGACATTGTGAAGATGCACCAAGAAGCTGAAAGGCTTATTGGAAAGCAGGCACAAGAAGTTGGCGAAGTACGAAAACTTGCAGACGAGCTAATTAAGCAGAACCTTTCTTCTAAGCAGCAATATGTTAGAGAGGAAGAGCCAGAAGTAGATTTCTTTGAGAATCCACAGAAGGCAGTTCAGAAGACGATTGATAGCCATCCTGATGTGGTAGCCGCTAGACAAGCGGGCATCGAGTTCAAGAAGGCTCAGATTCAGCAGAAGTTATCGCAGGCACACCCTGATTTTGTGCAAGTTGCACAAGACCAGAACTTTGTGAATTGGGTGAAATCTTCACCTGTTCGCTTGGGGCTGTATGCGAAGGCAGATGGTGAGTTTGATTTTGATTCGGCCAACGAACTGATTTCTACCTATAAAGAGTTGCGTGGCGTGAAGACTAAACAAGCCGAACAAGCTGGTCAAACAGCTAGGGCCAATAGCATGAAAGCCGCAGCAGTCGATACAGGTGGAACTGGAGAGAGTTCAAAGAAGGTTTACCGAAGGGCTGACCTGATTCGGCTGAAGATGACCGACCCATCTCGCTACGATGCGCTAAGTGATGAAATCATGACCGCATACGCAGAGGGACGGGTCAAGTAACTAACTTTTGATTTTGGAGAATTAACATGGCATTTCCTACACCAGCGGTTACAACAACCACCGCTAATACCTTTATCCCTGAGATTTGGTCTGATGAAATCGTTGCGGCCTACAAGAAGAATCTTGTTCTGGCTAATCTGGTTACGAAGATGAATTTCAAAGGCAAGAAAGGCGACACCGTTCACCTGCCTGCGCCTTACCGTGGCACTGCTTCTGCTAAAGCAGCAAGCACTGCTGTTACCCTGATTGCAGCTACTGAGACTACCGTTGACGTTTCCATCAACAAGCACTATGAATATAGCCGCTTGATTGAGGACATCGTTGAGGCACAAGCTCTGAATAGCCTGCGCTCGTTCTATACCTCTGATGCTGGTTATGCTCTGGCGAAACAAATTGACACCGATTTGGTTCAGCTTGGTCGTAACTTCAACGGCGGTACTGCTGGAAGCGCCCGCTACACTGCTGCTTACATTGGCGGCGATGGCACTACCACTTTTGACTACTCTGCCAATTCCAGCGCTGGTAACGCCTCTGCTTTGACCGATGTGGCTATCCGCCGCACCATCCAGCGCCTGGACGATAACGATGTTCCTATGGACGGTCGTTTCTTCATCATTCCTCCTTCAAGCCGCAATACGTTGATGGGCCTTGCCCGTTACACCGAGCAGGCTTTTGTGGGCAATGGTGATGCAATCCGTAATGGCGAAATTGGTCAACTGTACGGCATGGCTGTTTTTGCTACCAGCAACGCTGACTCTGCATCTGCTACCGCTGCGTTCCCCGCAAGCGGCACTGCAATTGCCCGTGTCTGCTTGATGGGTCACAAAGACGCTTTGGTGTTGGTTGAGCAAGTTGGTGTTCGCACTCAGACTCAGTACAAGCAAGAATACCTTGCTACGTTGCTGACCGCCGATACTCTGTACGGTGTGAAAGCTCTGCGTGATAGCGCCACCGCTGGCGAGCCTAACTCGTCCGCAGCCTACGCTCTGGTCGTACCAAGCTAATGGTAATCCCCCTGCCTAACGGTGGGGGGTTCTTTTTTTAGGAGTACAAATATGGCTGCTGCTACCTCTGTTGTTTCCCGCCGTGGTAATGACCAATTTCGTGGAATTTTCTCTGATACTTGGGCAGTTTCCTGCACTTTGGATTCTGCATCTGTTGCAGACCAAGCCGCTGGAACTGATACAGTCACCGTTGCTGGTGTTGCTCTTGGTGATGTTGTTATTGCTATGTCTGCTGGCGTAACTGAAGCAGGGCTTGTGCGCCGTGCTTATGTTTCTGCGGCTAACACTGTAACCATTGCTACAACCAACACTACTGGTTCCGCTGTAGACCTTGCATCTACCACTGTTAAATTGGTAATTGCACGGATTGTGTAAAGAGAGGGGGGCTTGCTCCCCTTTCTTGTTTTAAGGATTTTTATGGCTCAGTTCAAATGTTTGGTAAGTGGCAATTTTGTCAACTTCAATACGCAATACGATATTGAAGTTATGATGCAACATCCTGAATATGAACTAGTTAAAGAAGAACCCTTAAAACAAGAAGATGTGAAAAAATCTGTAGGCCGTCCTAAAAAGGTGCAAGAGCATGACCGAGATTAGTCCAAGAGAATTTGGCAAGCTAGAAGCTCAGGTAGAGGCTCTACAGGAGCAAGTTTCTCAGTTATCTAAAGATGTGAAAACACTTCTTGAGATGGCAAACCAAAGCAAAGGTGGCCTATGGGTCGGAATGTCAATAGCATCTGCCATTGGTGGTGCTATCACTTTCTTTGCTACTAAGATACTGCGATGAAAGAAGGTCTACTTTCTGGCGTGACTTGCCCTGTGTCTACACAGGACATCTCTATTAACTTGAAAAATAGGAACCATACTTTCAAAGAGTACGGCTATGGCCCTCCTAATCCCAATGAGGCAAATGATGCGTTTTGGCTAAAGAAAGCCAAGATGTATAACGCTCCTACTGCGACTATCAAAGGTATGCGCTGTGGCAACTGTGCTGCATTCATCCAGACTCCTAAGATGATGGCTTGCATTACGCAAGGTCTTGAAAAGGATGAAGAAGGCCTGTCCTATGACCAGCAGTTCATCAAAGCAGCAGACCTTGGATACTGCGATTTGTTCCAATTCACTTGTGCAGCGGCCCGTACTTGTGACGCATGGAAATCTGGTGGGCCTATTACTAAGGATAAAGCATGATGTACGGAAAATCCTCTAAGCCAGCAGCAAAATCTGCATCCAAGAAAAAAGCTATGCCATTGACTATCATGGTCGCAGTTGGCAAGCCAAAAATGCCTTTGCCTGTCCGTGGTCAGCGCACAGCCACTAACATGATGAAGAAATCAGGTCGAGGTAAATAATGGCATCTCTATCAGCACCAATCACTCTATTAAGCGCAGTTGGCGCTACTGGCGCATCTCCAGCAGTTCAAGTTGACGCTGGCAATCCAGCATTTTTGCAAGTTTCAGGCATTACATCAGCTACTGTTGCATTGCAAGGCAGTCTTGATGGTACAAATTGGGCAACTATTGGGACAGCATTGACTGCTAATGGCATCATTACTGTACAAAATGCTCCAACTTATTTGCGCGCAAATTGCACTGTTTTTGTAACAGGCACGATTACCGCCAAGATTCTGTACTAAGGAATAGCCATGAAAAAGCCCACAATGGCCCAAAAAAAGGTCAGCAAGGTAATGAAAGAGTACGGCAAAGGTGAACTGCACTCTGGCTCTAAAAAAGGCCCAGTAGTCAAGTCACAGAAGCAGGCCATTGCTATTGCATTGTCTGAAGCTGGAAAATCTAAACCGATGAAGAAGATGAAATGAAACAAGGTCTTTACGCTAATATTCATGCCAAACAAGCTAGGATTAAGGCTGGCTCTGGTGAAAAAATGAACAAGGTTGGGTCAAAGGCCGCACCTACTGCTGCTGATTTCAAGCAGGCAGCAAAGACTGCAAAGAAGGCAAAAAAGGTGAAATAGATGAAATCTCCAACTTGGCAAACAAAAGCTGGTCAAAATCCAAAAGGCGGCTTGAATGCCAAGGGCAGAGCATCTTATAATGCCGAAACTGGCGGCAACTTGAAAGCACCAGTAAAGTCAGGTGACAACCCTCGACGGGCCTCCTTTTTAGCGCGGATGGGCAATATGCCTGGGCCAGAGCAAAAGGATGGAAAGCCAACTCGTCTACTGCTCTCACTCAATGCATGGGGCGCATCCTCAAAGGAAGATGCTAAGGCTAAAGCCAAAGCAATTACTAGCAGGAACAAGGGTAAAAAATGAGGGCATTGTCAGTTGGCGCAAATCTCACAGCAAATACGCTAACAACTCTGTATACAGTACCTAAAGGGTACTATGCAAGGGTGGTATTGTTGCGGGCAGTGAATACAGGCTCACAAAAGCATATTTCTTTTGATTGGGTTGACACCTCTGCATCTACTACATATTCGCTTGTATATCAAACGGCCTTGTCTACAAAAACTACTCAAGATTGGGGCGGGACATCGTATTTTGTGATGGAAGAAGGTGACATACTAAAAGCAACATCTGAGGCTGCATCCACTTTTTCCGTTGTAGTTACCATTGAAGAAGAAGGATTAACGCGCACATGACTTACCTAGAACTTGTCAATGATGTTCTTGCCCGACTACGTGAGCAACAAGTTGCGACTGTCAGCGCTACGACCTATTCCACTTTGATTGGCAAATTTGTAAATGATGCAAAGCGTCAAGTAGAAGATGCATTTCCTTGGAATATCCTTAGCAAAGACATCACTGTCACCACTTCCGCTAGTGTATACAAGTATTCTTTGACAGGCGCAGGACAGAAATTTCAGGTCTTGGATGCTATCAATTCAACATCCAACATCCCGCTGGAAAACATCAGTTTTACGCAAATGAATCGCTATCAGAATTATGCGATTGTTCCAGCCTCAACTATCCCAAATCAATACGTCTTTGATGGAGTGGATACAAACTACGATGCAAAGGTAACGCTGTATCCTCGTCCAGATGGCGTTTATAGCCTTCTTTTCTCATTGGCAGTTCCACAGGCTGCTTTATCGTCTGATAGCACCGTATGCCTCGTTCCTGACTCCTTAGTGGCACAGAACGCATATTCCCGTGCATTGATTGAGCGTGGTGAAGATGGTTCTATGAACTCTTCTGAGGCATTCTTGCTGTATAAGTCGATGCTCTCTGATTATATTGCATTGGAAGGAACTCGCTTCCCTGATTACGATGGATTTGTAGCAACATGAGCCAAACACTACAGTCCTACAGCGTATCAGCGCCTGGGTTCTATGGGTTGAACACCCAAGATTCCCCGTTGGACTTGGCTTCGGGTTTTGCATCTATTGCTACCAATGCAGTAATTGACCAGTACGGGCGCATTGGCTCCCGCAAAGGTTACTCAAGGGTAAACCCATCTAGCGGAACTCTTGGCGCTAACAATGTTGGTGTTATCCATGAATTGGTGCAATCTGATGGAACTTTGACTGTTTTGTTTGCAGGAAATGGAAAACTGTTTAAGTTGGGCGCTTCAGATGCAGTGACAGAATTGACCTATGGGGGGGGAGGTACTGCGCCAACAATCACAGCAAATGATTGGCAGATATGCTCTCTTAATGGCATTGCTTTCTTCTTCCAAACAGGCTATGACCCACTCATTTATGACCCTGCCGTTAGCACTACGACATTCCGCAGGATAAGCGAGAAAACTGGTTACACAGGCACTGTTCCATTGGCAAACATTGGAATCTCTGCCTTTGGTCGCCTTTGGGTGGCAAGCACTACAACTGACAACACAACTATCACTTTTTCTGACCTATTAACTGGTCATATATGGAGTGGTGGCACTTCAGGAACATTGGATGTAAGCCGTGTTTGGCCCAATGGCGCAGACAAAATTGTTGGCCTAGCTTCACATAATGGGTTTCTGTTCATCTTTGGGCAGCGTCAAATCCTTGTCTATGCCAATGCCACTACACCTGCAACCATGCAGTTGAGTGATTCTATTTCTAGCGTTGGATGCCTTGGGCGTGACACTATTCACACCACAGGTAGTGACATCGTTTTTCTGTCAAACAGTGGAGTACGTTCGTTATTGCGTACTATCCAGGAGAAGTCTGCGCCTTTGCGTGACCTGTCTAAGAATGTCCGCAATGACCTAATGACTGCACTTTCAACAGAAACGCTTGCTAACTGCAAGGCTGTTTACTCTGAAATCAATGCTTTCTACCTGTTAAGCCTTCCTGTTACAAAACAGGTCTATGTTTTTGATACCAAGACACAATTGCAAGATGGCGCTGCCCGTGTAACTACATGGGACTCCATTGAGCCTACTTGCTTCTTGTCCAGACGCAATGGTGACTTGCTCATTGGCAAATCTGGCTACATTGGTAAGTACGATACCTATCTTGATAACGCATCAACTTACAGGCTGCAATACTTCACCAACTATGCTGACTTTGGTGACATTGGCATCACCTCTATCTTAAAGAAAATACTTGTAACTGTCATTGGCGGCTCTAATCAAGGATTTACAATTAAGTGGGGATTCGACTTTGCTGGGCAATATTTCTCAGAAAACGTATCTATTCCAACTACTTCAGTTGCACAATACGGCGTTGCTGAATATGGAGA
>Ga0209401_1001390_pt1 | contig 16033 bp, 13 predicted proteins | sample M_140807_MF_Meta_FD_187318 | JGI IMG/M metagenome (GOLD analysis project Ga0209401, IMG submission 187318) | Freshwater microbial communities from Lake Montjoie, Canada to study carbon cycling - M_140807_MF_MetaG (SPAdes) (version 2) | ecosystem: Environmental > Aquatic > Freshwater > Lake...
CTCGATGCTGCGATGCAGCACCAGGCCCGGCTCAACCGCCTCGAGCTCGGCGGCGAGGGTTGCGATCGTGGCCTCGGCGGGAGGCTGGGGCAGGGGTGGCAGAGCGAGATCGGGCATGGGCGGCGGGCGGTGAGCAGGAGCGGGGGGAGGGGAGATGGAACGGAGAGGAACAGGAGCGATCCGGCGCGCAAGTCGGCAACGGCAGGACGATCGCTAACGCATCCCCTCCATGACGACCCGCTGGCCCTCAGCCTGACGCGACCGGGGCCTCGAGGGCCGCCAGCAGGGCCGAGGGAGCCTCCTGGTCGGGAGGGGGCAGCCACTGGCCGGCGCGCAGCACCCGGCGCCGGGGGGGACGGGCGAGCAGATCCCCCCAGCTTGAAGCCCCCAGCACCAGAAGATCGGCCGGCGCCCCCTCCCGCAGCACCCCATCCCAGGGGAGATCCAAGAGCCGAGAGGCTTCGGTGGTGAACGGCGCCAACCCGCGGCGGCGCCACGGCAGCTGGTGGCTCAGCACCGGCGCCAGCCGCAGCAGCTCCACCGGATCGAAATCGCCGCCGGGATACCAGGGATCCTGCACGTTGTCGCTTCCCATCGCCACCCGCACGCCAGCGGCCTGGAGCTGCTGGATCGGGCCCTGGGGACGCCGCAGCGGTGTGGTTCCCTCCTGCTTGCCGAGCAACCAGAGGTTGGTGAACGGCAGGGCCACCACCGCCACCTCGGCGGCGGCCAGTCGGTCGGCCCATCGGGCCAGGGCCGGCGCCGCCAGCAGGGCCAGGCTGCTGGCGTGGCTGCAGGTGATCGGCACCCGGCAGCCGCCGCGCCGCTCCAGCAGACGCACCAGGGCCCGGACCCCTGGAGCGGGGGCGGCATCGTTTTCATCGATGTGGAGATCGAGGCCGCAGCCCAGGGTCTCGGCCTGCGCCAGCAGGGCCTCCAGACCCACGGCATCCCAGGCCAGCGGGGCAAAGGAGGTTCCCACCACGCTGCCCAATAGGCCCCCATCACCCGCCACTCTTCGGGCCAGCCGGGCCCCATCGGCCGTGCGCCAATACCCCAACGGCGCCAGGGCCACCAGTTGCAGATCCACCCGGCCGGCCCATCGCGCCCGGAGCTGCTGCAGCGCCTCCCAAACCTCAAGGGCCGCGGGGGCCTGGCTATCAACATGGCTGCGAAGCGCCCGCAGGCCATAGCGCCAGGCCCGCTCCAGCGCCAGGCCGGCCCGCTGCAGCACCTGCTCGCCGCGGCGTTGGCGCAGTTCCCGCAGATTGGCCTCGAGGGCTCCGGCCATGGTGCCGGTGGGATTGGGGAAGGCCGCGGCACTGAAGGCCTTGTCGAGGTGAACGTGGGGATCCACCAGCGGGGTGAGGGCCAGGGGCAGCTCCAGCGAGGCGGGGAGCTCCACAGGATCGAGAGCCGTGATCCGGCCCTCGGCGTGCTCGATCCGCACGGTCACCAAGCCATCCCGATCGGGCGGTGGCAGGGAGGCCGCCGGGTCGAGCAGACAACGGGGCATCCGCAGCGGCTCAAGCCGGTTCATCGGATGGTGGGCTCCGCGGCGAGCTGATTGCTGCGCAGGATGAAAAAGCGGCCGGCTGCGGCCAGGGTGATGGCGCTGTAGCGGGGGATCGACCAGTCGGGAAGGAGCTGCTGGCCCCCCAGATCGGTGCGGTAAAGGCTGAGCAGCCCGAAGTTGCGGCGGCGGGTGGCCGCCACGGCCAGCCGGCCCAGCAGGTCACGCTGGGCCGCGATCAGGCGGGGGCAGTCCCGCAGGATCAGGCGGGCCAGCATCGGCACGCCACCCTCCTGGCAGAGCTCCAGCTCAGCCGCACGGGTGATCTGGTCAGCGGCAAAACGCTCGAACTCCTCCTCACCCGGATTGGTGGCCACCAGGCCCAGGCCGAGGGCTGCGACAAGGGTGAGGACGATCAGAGAGCGGCTGCTCACTGAACCCACCGTGGAGCGGTGCGGGATGGCGGCCTGGGCCGGTGCCTGCCGGCGAACCAACAAGGGATGGGTGACGCGGAAGGGGGGATCAAAGGGTTGGAGCCCGAAGCGTCCGGAAGAGCGCCGAACGATTCGGGAGCGAGCTGTCGTGGCGCGGGCCATAGCAGCGCGGGCTTGGATGGCGCGGGCAGGCACGGCGTGAACCATCATCCACCACCAACAATGGCAGAGATCGCCCGGGCTAGGGGGCAAACCCGCAGCGGGGCCTCCCCGTCGCATAGGAGCCGCCCCGATCGGGCCGCGCGGCCCGTTCCGCCCCTGGGCGCCCGCCCCAAAAGCCCCAGGGAAGCTGAAAGCCACGGTGATAAGGTGCACTCATGCGGCGGGCGTCGCCAAGCGGTTAAGGCAGCGGCTTGTGGTGCCGCCATTCGGGGGTTCGATTCCCCTCGCTCGCCCTGTTACCACAACAGCCACCCCTGGTTCGCCGAGGGGTGGTTTTTTGTTGGCCGTTCCCCCCCGGCTCGATCCCGGAAGACAACGCCGGAGGGCCCCCTCAACCGGCGGCGGCCCAGCCCTGCCGCAGGTCAGCCAACAGGAACTGACCCCCATCCCGCACGGGATCGTGGCAGGGCAGGCCCGTGAGGGCGGCCATCGCCTCCAGGGCGGCCGCGGCCTGATCGGCCGCCAAATGGCCGGTGTTGAGGGCGATCGCCACCACCCGGGCCGGTGGGGCGGTGCCCTCCCCGGGGCGGGCCAGGGCGGCCATCGCCTCCAGGGCAGCGATCAGCTTCGGGATTGGCGGCAGGGGGATCTGGGGCTGGTTGCGGATGGCGGTCTGGCCGGCGCGGTGCACCAGCAGCAGGTCGGTGGGCTGGCTGCCCCGCAGCAGCGGCAGGGTGGCGGTGGAGCCCGGATGGCAAAAGGAGCCCTGCCCCTCCACCAGCACCAGGGCATCGGGCCCGGCCCCCTCGGCTATGCGCAGCACCTCCTGCTCCACCGCACCGGCGGCGTAATCCACCCGAACCGCATCCAGGGCCAGCCCACTGCCGGCGATCAGGATGCCGGCCTGGCCCGTGGCCACGAAACGGGCATCGAGACCGGCCCGGAGCGCTGCGGCCTGGAGCTCAAGGCAGGCGCTCATCTTGCCCACCGACATATCGGAGCCCACCGCCAGCAGCCGGCGTGGCGCCAGGGCTGCCGCCCGGGCCGACCCCACCACCAGGTTTTCGGGTTCGCGGCGCAGGTCCCAGATCCAGCGGCCCGGCCGCAGCAGGGATGCCAGCCGGGGATCGTCACCCAGCCGGCTGTGGAGGCCACTAGCCACCGAAAGCCCCGCTTCCAGGCCCACCGCCAGATCGGTGTGGAGTTCGGCGCTCAGGCGGCCTCCCGAGGGGGCCAACCCCACCACGGCCACGGCCCCCGGAGCGGCAGCCGGGCTGGGATCGGCCAGGGCCGCTTCAGGTAGCAGCGGCAGGGCCTCCCGCATCGAGCCCACCACCGGCACAGGCCGCTGGATGCCCGTGAGCCGCACCAGATCCTCCCCCGCATGGTCGGGATCGATCACGGCCACCACCGGACCCCGGCGGTAGCGGAGCAGGGCCAGGCCGGTCTTGCCGCCGAGGTTGTCGAGGCCGTGGTGCTGCAGAAGCACCACGGGGGCATCGGGATTGAGCATCAGGCTCCGGGCAGGGGCCTCTGGCCTTCGCTGCTTGGGAGATCGCCCTTCGGCGCGGCGGCTCGGGGAAGGTCGGCCGCAATCGTCACCCCGAGACCCGGGCCGAACCCGGGAAGAAGGCGATCGGCCTCAACCGTCGGGCCCGCAAAGGGATCGTCCACGAGGTTGAGGTGGCTGTCCAGATCGGGCCAGCGCACCAGGGGGAGCAGCTGGGCGGCGGCACCATTGAGCAGGGCGCTGTCGGAATAGCAACCGAGCATCACCTCCAACCCAAGCCGCCGGGCCGCCTGGGCCATCAGCAGGGCTTCGCTGAGTCCACCGCTCTTGAGCAGCTTGATGTTCACCCCATCGACATAAGGTGCGAGCCGCACCACATCGGCCAGGGTCCAGCAGCTCTCATCCGCCACGAGCGCGATCGGACAATCGAGCTCCAGGGCGGCGAAACCGGCAGCATCGGCATCCGGATCCTCAAGGGGCGGCAGGGGCTGCTCCACCAGGGCCACCTGGTGGTCGGCGAGCCAGCCCACCATGGTGCGGGCTCCCTCCAGATCCCAGCCGCCATTGGCATCCACCTGCAGCTCAGCGGCCGGCCCGCCGGCCTGCCGGCGGCGATCGAGGGCTTCAGCCACCGCCACCACCAGGGCCCGGTCATGGTCTGGGCCCTCGGGACTGCCCAGCTTCAGCTTGATGCGGGTGGCCGGCAGCTGGGTCCACCACTGCTGCAACCGCGCCAGCACCGCCTCCACGGACCCGAGGCCCAGGGTCACGCTGGTGGAAACGCCCAGCTGCGGATCCAGACCCCACAGCCGATGCAGCGGAACTCCGAGTCGTTTGCCCCACCAGTCGTGCAGGGCCATATCGAGGCCGCAGCGGGCCGGAGGTGAGAGCGAAGCCAGCAGGGGCTCAAGGGCCTGAAGCGGCTGGGGGCCCAGAGCCCGCAGGCGGGGGGCCAGAGCCTGGAGTTCGGCGGCAATGGCGGCAGTGGTGTAAGTGCGATGGCCGGTGTCGAAGCCACCGGTCTCACCGATGCCGATCAGGCCGTCCTGCTCCAGCTCCACCAGCAGGTGCTCCACGGCGGCGGTGGTGCCGCGGCTGATCGCCAGGGGCACGGCCTTGGTGAGGGGAAAGGGCAGTAGACGCAGTTCCATTCCCTCAAGCTGGCACAACCAGCCGAGGATGGTTCGCCGCCGGGCCTGTCGTCGGAACGGCCCCAGGGAATGTCCATCCGAAAGGCCCTGAGAATTGCGGTAAGGAATGGGCCTGGGAATGGGCCCGGCCCGCTCCGTGCCGGATTCGAATCCGGATCCTGAAGGCTCTGTGAAGCCCTGACTTAAGTTGATCTCCAGTCGTGATGTCCGACCGTTGACGATCCTTCCCCAGCCTCTTCGCAGCAGCGAGGCCGCCGGCACGATCGCGCGTTCGAAGGCAGATCACCATCCCGGGGCCCCTGGCCCCATCAGCTCTGCTGCCCTGTTCCAAGCCGGTGCCACCGCCGTGGATCCGCCGGTGACACCGGAGATCACCTCGGGCTGGATCCTGGCCAGCATTCCCATTGGTCTGATGCATCTGGCCTGCCTGGGCGCCTTCTGGACCGGCGTGAGCGGCGATGCCCTGCTGGTGTGTCTGGCCACTTATGCGATCCGCATGTTCGGCGTGACGGCCGCCTACCACCGTTATTTCTCGCACCGCACGTTCCGCACCAGCCGCGTCTTCCAATTTGTGTTGGCCCTGCTCGCCACCTCCTCGGCCCAGCTCGGCCCCCTCTGGTGGGCCTCCACCCATCGCCATCATCACGCCAGCTCGGACACCGAACAGGATCCTCACTCGCCCCGGCATTACGGCTTCTTCTGGTCGCACATGGGCTGGTTTCTCCACCCCGACAACCGCCGCGACAACCTGGAGGGGATTCGTGATTACGCCCGCTTTCCCGAGCTGATGGCCCTCGAACGCTGGTCGCTGATCAGCCCTGCCCTGCTCGGGATCGCCACCTTCGCCCTGGGCAGGGTGCTGGCGGAGGCGGGCCGGCCCACCACGGGGGCGCAGATGCTGGTGTGGGGGTTCTTCATCTCCACGGTGTTGCTGTATCACGGCACTTACACGATCAACTCCCTCTCCCATGTCTTCGGAAGCCAGCGCTTCGAAACCGGCGACGACAGCCGCAACAACCTGCTGCTGGCGGTGATCACCCTGGGTGAGGGTTGGCACAACAATCATCACCATTGCCAGTCGAGTTGCCGTCAGGGCATCTACTGGTGGGAAATCGATATCACCTATCTCACCTTATTGGTTCTGGCCAGACTTGGCCTGGTCTGGGATCTGCGTCCTGTGCCCGCCAAGGTGTATGCCCAAGCAGCCGCCGCGCGCCTCTCTCGGCCGGCCGGCCCCTGACCTCAGGATCGAGCTAGGTAACAGTCGTTACAGTCAAGATCCCTGAACCGGAATGGGATCCAGGCCACGCCTTCCTCGGTATGGCCTCTTCCCAAGTGACGGCAACGGTGATTCAGGAGCTGTTGGAGGAGCTGCATGCCCGCTACCGCACCCTGCGTAGCGGGGCGGTGGCTGATTACATCCCCGAACTGGCCCTGGTCGATCCCGAATGTTTCGCCATCGCCCTGGCCACCACGGATGGCCGCCTCTACCTGGTCGGGGACACCGAGGTGCCGTTCACGATCCAGTCGATCTCCAAGCCCTTCGCTTATGGCTTGGCCCTGGAGCTCCTCTCAGAGGACTACATGCACCGCAAGGTGGGGGTGGAGCCGACCGGCGAGGCCTTTAATGCCATCAGCCTCGATCCGGAGAGCGGCATCCCCCGCAACCCGATGATCAATGCCGGGGCGATCGCCACCACCGCCCAGATCCGGCGCCATGCCGGAGAGGGGGCCGAGGCACAGCTGCTGGCCTACTTCTCCGAACTGGCCGGCCGGCCCCTCGGCATCGATGCTTCCGTCTACGCCTCGGAACGGGACACCGGCCACCGCAACCGGGCGATCAGCCATCTGCTGCGCAACGGCCTGGTGATCGAGGAGGACCCGGAGCTCGGCCTCGACCTCTACTTCCGCCAGTGTGCGATCCAGGTGACCTGCCGCGACCTGGCGGTGATGGCCGCCACCCTGGCCTGCCAGGGCCGCAACCCCTTTAGCGCTGCCCAGCCGTTGCGCCGCGAGGCCACCACCCGCCTGCTGGCGCTGATGGGCACCTGCGGCATGTATGACTACGCCGGCCACTGGCTGCACGATGTGGGCATGCCCGCCAAAAGCGGGGTGACGGGCGGGGTTTTGGCGGTCGTTCCCGGCCGCCTAGGCCTGGCCATCTGGTCGCCCCGGCTGGACCGCTTCGGCAACAGCGTGCGGGGCATCGCCGTGTGCGAAGAGCTCTCGCGCCGGCTCGATCTGCACCTCTACGACCAGAATCCGGCCAGCCAGAACCCGATCCGGCACTGCAGCAGCGGCCGCGAACGGCAGTCGCGGCGGTGGCGCCCCTCGGCCGAAGCCGAGCAGCTGGCGGCGGCCGGGGGGAGGCTGCAGGTGCTGCAGGCCCAGGGGGTGCTGGATTTCGCCGCCACCGAGCAGCTGCTGGCCACCCTTGAGCGGATCACCGCCTCGGCCGACCTGGTGGTGCTCGACCTGGCCAGGGTGTTTGATCTGCAGGCCAGCTGCCTGCCGATGCTGGCTCGCCAGTTCACGCTCCTGGAGGAGCGGGGCATCACCGTGCTGCTCTGTCGCGCCGAGGCGATCGGCGCCCTGGAGGCCGGCGGCACCCAGCTTCGCTGGTTCCCCAGCCTGGATCTGGCCCTCGAGGCCGGCGAAAACGCGCTGCTGGAGAAGCTGGGGGCCGCCGCTCCTACGGGCGGGCTTATCAGCAGCGGCGACACCCTGCTCGACCGGCTCCATGCTCGGCACCGGGAGGTGATCGCGCCCCTGCTGCAAAACCGTGACTTCGCCGCGGGGGACACCGTGATGCGCCTCGGCGAAACCAGTGAAGCCTTTTACATCGCCCGCGAGGGGCTGTTCGAGACCACCATCAGCCTCGATCGCTTCAACGGCACAGCGGGACAGTCGCGCATGGCCACCTTCTCCCCCGGCATGTGCTTCGGCGAGATCGGCTTCCTCACCGGCCAGCCCCGGAGCGCCGATGTGGTGTGCACCTCCGGCGGCAGCTGCTGGGAACTCGAGCGCAGCCGCTTCTGCGATCTGCAGCAGCGTGATCCAGAGGCCGCCATGCAGCTGATGGTGGCGATCCTTGGCGAACTGGGGCTGAAGCTGGCCCGCACCAGCCTGCAGCTGAGCCTGCTGGAACACCACTGACCCCCGCCGAGCCGAGTCGCAGAATGGGAAGATGAGTGCCACCTTTCGAGAAGCCAACTTCCCTGCAGGCGGGGCGGCGGCAACGTCCAGCAGCGCCGTCGCCTCGCGCGCGGAGCTCCCCACCCCGAGCGGCGAAGGCCGCCGCGGCAGCTACTGGATCACCACCTTCGGCTGCCAGATGAACAAGGCGGACTCGGAGCGGATGGGGGGCATCCTCGAGGCCATGGGCTACACCCCCGGCAGCGACGAACACAGCGCCGATCTGGTGCTCTACAACACCTGCACCATTCGCGACAACGCGGAGCAGAAGGTCTACAGCTACCTAGGTCGCCAGGCCCTGCGCAAACGGGCCAATCCCCACCTCACCCTGGTGGTGGCGGGCTGCGTGGCCCAGCAGGAGGGCGAAGCCCTGCTGCGGCGGGTGCCCGAGCTCGATCTGGTGATGGGCCCCCAGCACGCCAACCGCCTCGCCAGCCTGCTGGAGCGGGTCGAGAGCGGCCAGCAGGTGGTGGCCACCGAAGACCACCACATCCTCGAGGACATCACATCGGCCCGGCGGGACAGCTCGGTGTGCGCCTGGGTGAATGTGATCTACGGCTGCAATGAGCGCTGCACCTACTGCGTGGTGCCGGCCGTGCGGGGGCGGGAACAGAGCCGGCTGCCCCAGGCCATCCGGCTGGAAATGGAGGGCCTGGTGGCCCGGGGCTATCGGGAGATCACCCTGCTGGGCCAGAACATCGACGCCTACGGCCGCGACCTGCCTGGCATCACCCCCGAGGGGCGCCGCGCCCACACCTTCACCGACCTGCTGGCCAGCGTGCACGATGTGGAGGGGCTGGAGCGGATCCGCTTCGCCACCAGCCATCCCCGCTATTTCACCGATCGCCTGATTGAGGCCTGCGCCGACCTGGACAAGGTGTGCGAGCACTTCCACATCCCCTTCCAGAGCGGCGACGACGAGGTGCTGCGGGCCATGGGCCGTGGCTACACCGTGGATCGCTACCGCCGCATCATCGACCGCATCCGCGCTCGCATGCCCGACGCGGCGATCAGCGCCGATGTGATCGTGGCTTTCCCCGGCGAGAGCGATGCCCAGTTCCGCCGCACCCTGGCGCTGGTGGAGGAGATCGGCTTCGACCTGGTGAATACCGCCGCCTACTCGCCGCGCCCCAACACCCCCGCCGCCGACTGGTCCAACCAGGTGCCGGAGGCGTTGAAGGTGAAGCGGCTCCAGGAACTCAACGCTGTGGTGGAGCGGGTGGCCCGCCAGCGCAGTGGCCGCTATCTGGGAGGGGTGGAGGAGGTGCTGGCCGAGGGGGTGAATCCGAAGGATCCGACCCAGCTGATGGGCCGAACCCGCACCAACCGGCTCACCTTCTTCCCGGCGGCCCGGCCGGAGGGCCCGCCCCACCGCCCCGGCGAGCTGGTGCGGGTGAGAATCGATGCGGTGCGGGCCTTTTCCCTGAGCGGCACCCTCGCGTGAGGGGCCCTCCCGGGCAGCGGCGGGCAGCGGCAGGCGGCGCTGGCCTCGCCCCCGGGGAAGTTGGCTGATACGTTTGGCGCCGCCCCGATTCCCCCATGCCCAGCGATCCCTTGCCGCCGTCCGTCTGCCATGTGGGGGTGGTGTTCGGGGGAGCCTCAGGGGAACACGCGGTCTCGATCCGCTCCGCCATCACCGTGGTGGGGGCCCTGCGCCGTGGCGTCAATACCGATCGCTATCGCCTGAGCTGCTTCTACATCGACCAGCAGGGGCGCTGGTGGCCACCGGCGGTGGCCGAGGCCGTGCTGGAACGCGGCCGGCCGGCCGAGGCCGCAGAGCTGCCGGCCGCTGCGGGCCCCGGCGGCTTCCGCGGCTTCCCGGAGGGGGCCCAGGAGGTGGAGGTGTGGTTCCCGGTGCTGCACGGCCCCAACGGCGAGGACGGCACCATTCAGGGCCTGTTCACGTTGATGGGGGTGCCCTTCGTGGGCTCGGGGGTGCTCGGCTCGGCGGTGGGGATGGACAAGCAGGCGATGAAGGCCGCCTTCGCCGCCGCCGGCCTGCCCCAGGTGCCCTACGCCTGTGTGGAGGGCTCGGAGCTGGCCGAGACCACGGTGGGGGCCCTGCTGGAGCGGCTGGTGGCCCAGCTTGGCTACCCCTGTTTCGTGAAGCCCGCCAACATGGGCTCCTCAGTGGGGATCAGCAAGGCCACCGACCGCACCTCCCTGCTGGCCGGGCTGCGGGAGGCGGCGGCCCTCGATCCGCGGCTGGTGGTGGAACGGGGCGTGACCGCCCGCGAACTGGAATGCGCTGTGCTCGGCACCACGGAGCTGCAGGCCTCGGTGCTGGGAGAGATCTGCTTTGACGCCGACTGGTACGACTACACGACCAAGTACAGCGAGGGGCTCAGCCACACCGTGATTCCGGCCCGGGTGCCGGCGGAGCTGGCGGAGCGGGCCCAGGCCATGGCGATCGCCGCCTGCCGCGCCGTGGGAGCCAGCGGCCTGGCGCGGGTGGATTTCTTCTATGCCGAGGCCAGCGGCGATCTCTGGCTCAACGAGATCAACACCCTGCCAGGCTTCACCAGCCAAAGCATGTACCCGATGTTGTGGGAGGCCAGTGGCTTGCCCTTGGTGGAGCTTGTGCACGCCCTTGTTCAGGGGGCGCGAGAATCCGGCGGCATCCTTTTCACCTAGACCCAAGTGCCATGACCCAAGGCCTGCTTTGGCTGCCGTTGCTGCTGATCTTCGTGCTGCTCACCGGCCTCGGCTGGCTGGAGCGCCGTCGCCAGCTCCTCTTCCGCGATTGGGCTGAGGGTGCCGAACTGGCCAAGCTGGATGGCTGCGGTGCGGCCCGCCTGATCAACGGTGAGCTCACTTGGAGCACCTTCCAGGCCGGCAGTTTCCAGCCAGCCGGCAGCTTTCCGATCAAGCAGCTGGAGCTTGTGGAGCTGCTCTCCCTCGGCTCGGGGGAAGCCCCGCTCACCGCGGAGAGTCAGGGTGCCTGCCGGCTGCGACTGGTGGGAGGCGGACTGCAGAAGGATCTGCCCTTCTCCGATGCGGAGCGGGCCCGCCGCTGGATCGATGAACTGATGGCACGGTCGCGCTGCGAGCTCTGAGATGGGAACGGTGGAAGGCCAACAATGAGTGATTCCTCCCTGCGTCCGGGTGCGGAACGCCGCCGCCAGCTGCGCCAGGAACGCCGCGCTGATCGGCTGCGCAATCTCTGGCGGCTGGTGGTGTTCAGCGCCATGGCCACCGGGCTGGGCTACGGGCTCCTGAGCCAAGGCTGGACCCTTCGCTCTCCCAGCCAGGTGGAGGTGAGCGGCAGCCGGCTGGTGAGCCGGGACCAGGTGATCCAGGCGGCTGGGCTGCGCTTCCCCCAGCCTCTGCTGGCCGTTCAGCCCCGCCAGATCATCCAGGCCCTCTCGGTGGCCCTGCCGGTGGAGAATGTGCGGGTGAGTCGCCTGATGCTGCCCCCCCGGCTGCGGGTTGAACTGATCGATCGATCGGCCGTGGCCCGGGCTGAACGGCGCAGCCCGGCGGGACTGGAGCAGGGCTACGTGGATCGGCTCGGCAACTGGATCAGCCTGCAGCAGAACCTGGGAGTTCGGCTCGAAGGCACCCAGGAGCTTCGGGTGGTGGGCTGGAACGGGCGTCACCGCCCAGCCCTGGCGCTGGTGCTGAAGCAGAGGCAGGCATTCGGCGGCAGGTTGAAGGAGATCCGCTTCGATCCCGAGGGCAGCCTGTGGCTCAGCATCTCGGATCTCGGCCCCCTTCGGCTTGGGCCTCCGGATGGCCAGCTGGAGCGTCGCCTCGCGGTGGCCGCCCACCTCAATACCGCCCTACCAGCCGCCCTGGGGGGTCGGCGTCCCCTGATCATTGACCTGAGCGACCCCGACCAACCCGAACTCAGCCTCACCGATTTCAAGCCCGTGGCAGACTCCGGGCCAGCCACCGCGGTTCGCCCCCGGGGGGGGCAGTAGGGAGCGCGACGAGCCAACCCACACAGGCTGTTGCGCCCTGGCCGCATCCGGGGCAGTCTGGTTGCCAATCTTTGGCCATACCGGCCAACGACATAATGCAGCCGCAGATCAACGGCACCAGCCCCCAGGGTTCCAACCCCGACCAGGCCATTCCCCTCCAGCCCATGCCATTCGAGGGGTTCGATCACCACCGGGGCGGTGCCGTCGATCCCCTGCCCCCGCCGGCGCCACCCCAGGAGACCACCGCGATGAGCCAGACCGTGCCGAGCAGCAATGGCATCGTTCCCAGCCAGTCGGCCCGGATCGAAGTGATCGGCGTGGGGGGAGGGGGCAGCAATGCCGTGAACCGCATGATCCAGTCGGATCTCCAGGGTGTGGGCTACCGGGTGCTCAACACCGATGCCCAGGCCCTGCTGCAATCGGCGGCGCAGCAGCGCATCCAACTGGGTCAGAAACTCACCCGCGGCCTGGGGGCAGGGGGCAATCCGATGATCGGCCAGAAGGCGGCTGAGGAATCCCGCAACGAGCTGTTGCAATCCCTGGAAGGCGCCGACCTGGTGTTCATCGCCGCGGGCATGGGCGGCGGCACCGGCACGGGCGCCGCCCCGATCGTGGCCGAAGTGGCCAAGGAATGCGGCGCTCTCACCGTGGGCATCGTGACCAAGCCCTTCGGCTTCGAAGGTCGCAAACGCCAGCGCCAGGCCGAGGAGGGCATCGCCAGGTTGGCCGAGCACGTGGACACCCTGATCGTGATCCCCAACGATCGGCTGCGGGAGGCCATCGCCGGTGCCCCCCTGCAGGAGGCCTTCCGCGCCGCCGACGACGTGCTGCGCATGGGAGTGAAGGGCATCACCGACATCATCACCAAGCCAGGCCTGGTGAATGTGGACTTCGCCGATGTGCGCTCCGTGATGGCGGAAGCTGGCACTGCCCTGCTGGGGATCGGCGTGGGTTCGGGCCGCTCCCGGGCCACGGAGGCGGCCCAGGCCGCGATGACCAGCCCCCTGCTCGAATCGGCCCGGATCGACGGAGCCAAGGGCTGCGTGATCAACATCAGCGGCGGCCGCGACATGACCCTCGAAGACATGACCACCGCCTCTGAGGTGATCTACGACGTGGTGGATCCCGATGCCAACATCATTGTTGGCGCTGTGGTGGATGACAGCCTGGAGGGTGAGATCCATGTGACCGTGATCGCCACGGGCTTCGAGAGCGGCGGCACGTACCGGCCGGAGCGAAGCAGCAGCTTTACCACCCCTTACCCGAAGGCGGTGAGAGAAGAGCGCGGGGCGAAGATTCCACCCTTCCTGCTCAACCGCCAGTCCAGGGACGACTAAGACGCGGGCAGCGGCTGAGGCCACCCTTCAGCCCATTCGTCGCCAAGGTCGGCTCGGCTCCTGCCCCCCATTCCCCTCAACTTGTGAACGGATTCAGGTCTGGCGTCGATGCTCGATGGCGACCTTGATGGCTGCTGGGCTCTCGAACCTCAGACCCGAAGATGGGTGGCTGAGGCCCAGAAATGGGTGACCCGGAGTCCACGCCTGCCCGGAGCATCCCGTGTGGCTGCTCCCTTCCGGTCCTGACCAGATTTAGGCGTCCTGGCCGCGTGGGTCCGAGTCGCTAACAACTTAGCAAGGCCGGCTCCCGGCGCGGCTGTTGGGCCGTCCAGCAATGGGCTGCCACCATGGATGCTGTCCAGCCCGCTCCGCCGCCGTGCCCCAGCGCCCGCATGACCTGCAGCAGCGCAAGCAGGCCGGCCTGCCGATCCGTGTGCTCACCGCCTGGGATGCCCTTTCGGCGGCGATCGTGGCCGAGGCGGGTGCCGATGCGGTGCTGGTGGGCGATTCCCTGGCGATGGTGGTGCTGGGTCATGCCACCACCCTGCCGGTGACCCTTGAGGAGATGCTGCACCACTGCCGGGCCGTGGGCCGGGGCCTGGCGATGGCGGCCGGCAGCCACAGCCCCCTGCTGATCGCCGATCTGCCCTTCCTCAGCTACCAGTGCGGCCCCGACGATGCCGTGGCCGCCGCCGGCAGGGTGTTGAAGCAAACCCCGGCCGCGGCGGTGAAACTGGAAGGTGCCGAACCGGAAACCCTGGCCGTGATCGACCGGATGGTGCGCAGCGGCATCCCGGTGATGGGGCACCTGGGGCTCACGCCGCAATCGGTGCATCGGCTGGGGTACCGCCGTCAGGCCGAGGATCCGGTGGCCCAGGAGCGACTGCAGCGCCAGGCGCGCGAGCTGGAGGCAGCAGGCTGCTTCGCCCTGGTGCTTGAACACGTTCCCGGCGCGGTGGCGACCTCGATCAGCGGCCGGCTGATCATCCCGGTGATCGGCATCGGCGCCGGCGAAGGCTGCGATGGCCAGGTGAGGGTCACCGCCGACCTTCTGGGACTCACCCCCCGCCAGCCCCCCTTTTCGCCTCCTCTCATCGATGGGCGGGGTCTGGCGATCGAGGCGCTGCGGGGCTGGATCGGCAGCCAGCGCGCTCCCACCACGCGAGGCACTCCCGCAGCACCGCATTGCTGAGGGCCAGGCCCTCCGGGTCATTCAGCCGCCAGCGGGGGCCCTCGATCCGCAGCAGACCCTCCCGCTCGTAGGGCTGCAGCCGGTCCCGCAGGTCGGCCAGGGCCTCCCGCCGAACCGTATAGGCGGCGGCGAGGGCCTCCAGGTTCACCCCTTCACGGCGGCGGAGGCCCACCAGCAGGCGCTCATCGAACGGCATGCCGCTGCCCGAGGGTCGGCTGGCCCCAGTCCCAAGCGCCGCCGCCCGGGCCTCCGGTGGGCCCTCGCCGGCCTCCACCGGTTCCTCACCCCGGGGGGGAGCGGCGGACGCCAGCCAGTCGGCATAGGCCTGGCGGGTGCGGGGTCTGGCCTGGCGCTCGCCCCAGGGCGCCGCGGTGGCTCCCAGGCCGAAGCCCCACCAGCCCGCCCCGCTCCAGTAGACGCGGTTATGGCGGGAGGCATGGCCGGGCAGGGCGTAGTTCGACACCTCGTAGTGGCCGTAACCGGCTGCGGTGAGGCGGTGCTGGCTGAGCTCCATCAGGTCCGCCGCGGTGTCCTCATCCGGCAGGGGCAGGGCTCCGCGCCGCTGGAGGCGTTCGAACACGGTGCCGGGTTCCACGATCAGGTCATAGAGGGAGAGATGGGGAGGCCCCAGGGCGATGGCCTGCTCCAGCTCCGACAGCCACTGGCGCAGCACGGCCGGCCGGGGAGGGGAGGGAGCGGCCTTCGCAGCCCCGCCGTGGGCGGCTCCGGCCGGCAGGGGAACCCCCTGGATCAGATCGAGGCTCCAGCTGCGGAGCTCACCTGCACGGTGGGCCCGCTCCAGCCAGCCGGCGGCCTCGAGCAGGTCGGCGCGCCGATGGCGACGGCCAAGGCTGGCCAGAACGGCATCATCAAAGCTCTGACCGCCGAGGCTCACCCGGTTGACCCCGGCGGCCAAATAGCCGGCCAATCGGGGCCGATCGAAGCTGGCGGGATCCATCTCCAGGCTGATCTCGGCGGCCGGGGCCAGGCCGAAACGGCGCGCCAGGGCCTCCAGCAGCCCCCCCACCTGGGCGGGGGTGAGCATCGAGGGGGTGCCACCGCCCAGGTAGATGGTGGCGAGGGGCGGACCCGCCTGGGAACGGGCGATCTCCCGATGCAGCAACTCCAGATAGGCGGCGATTGAGGCCGCACCGGGCCCGCTGGCGCCATCGGCTCGGTCCCCCAGGGGCACTACCGCGAAATCGCAGTAAAAGCAACGGCGGTGGCAGAACGGAATGTGGAGGTAGGCGCTGCGGGGGGGCGCTTGGAGCGGCGGTGGGGCAGGGCGGACCACGGATGCGGCCGGGACAGCGGCCCAGGCAGGCTGAGGCTGAGCCGCTGCGCTGGCGGCTGCAGCGGCTCCTAGGGTCGGCAGTGGCGGCAGGTCGGAGCTGCCTTCGGGGAGCAACGCCGGCGATCCGCAGGGCGGCGGGCTCAATGGCGACGGGGTGGCTGTGGCGGACTGGTCAGGGTTCTCGGTCACGGCGGGTAACCCCCTTCGGCCGAAATGCCCGGGATCAGCCATGCTGCCTTGTTGACGTGATGGGCAGCCACGCGAATCCGGCCCCCTGGACCCATGGTGGACTCCCTCATCCTGCTGCTGTTCCTGATCTCCG
>Ga0209401_1001392_pt1 | contig 16023 bp, 16 predicted proteins | sample M_140807_MF_Meta_FD_187318 | JGI IMG/M metagenome (GOLD analysis project Ga0209401, IMG submission 187318) | Freshwater microbial communities from Lake Montjoie, Canada to study carbon cycling - M_140807_MF_MetaG (SPAdes) (version 2) | ecosystem: Environmental > Aquatic > Freshwater > Lake...
CGCCGAGACCTGCCTCACGCAGTGCCCGGTCGTGGGCCGGGAGCCCCTCGGCATCGGCACGGGCCCCGTTGCCGACCATCAAATCCGACGCGATCGCCATGAACAGGAGCTTGAGCCGGATGGGCAGTCGGGGCTCCTCCCGGGCCATCCCCAAGCAGTCATCGGCGAAGGTCGAGAGCCACGCCGCATCGGCAGGATCGACGTCGACGACGGGACGGTTCCACCAAGTGGCCAGGTGCCGGCGGAACATCTGCTCACGGTCGAAGAGAGGATCGGATGTGAACCGGCGGCCTACGGTCTCCGCCGTTGGCATCACCCCGAGACCACGGTAATTCGACATCGTCGCCCGACGGAGCGGGTTCAGGCCACCGGGAGCGCTGTCATACGTGCCCACGCGGATCCGCGTGGGGAGATCGACATCGACGCTGCCGATCGATCGCGGTGCAAACTCCACCAGCGCCGCCCTGCCGCCTGCATGCCGGCGGGCCGGCAATCGGTCGATCACCACTCCATCTGGGAAATCTGATGTCTTGGCGTTGATCTCGAAGCCCGCCACCGCCACCTTCACCTCCGTATGCTCGCAGAGAAGCGACTCAAGCTTCCCTTCGCGGGAGCGGTATTCGGAAGTCCAGGCCTCGTGGGGGTCCTGGGTGGAGATGATGAACCGGATGCGATCGTCGGAAAGGTCGCGAGTTATCACCCGCGCCGGAGGCATTCCCGGCCGATCCTGGAGAGGGGAGTCGAAATCGAATGGCCGGGCCGCTCGCTCGATGGCGGGGATGTCGCCGACGGTGAGCCGTCTTGCCGTGGCCTGTTGCAGCGCAAACCTCGATTCGTCGATCGGGTAATTTCCGCAGGTGTGCCGAAAGACACCGCGGGGCGCGTGGGGGAGCGAGTGATTCCACTCGACGTCATTGAGCGCGTGGCGAACGACAAACCTGGACTCATCCGCGTAGAGGCTCGTGCCGGTCGGGGGGCAGGGGAAATGGATCGACCCCCAGCAGGGCTCCGCCCAGACGATGTCGTAGGCAATCGCCTGCGGAGAGACGGCGTATTCGAGAAACAACGCCGTCTGTGCGCCTGCCAGCGGCGCGTCCTCCTCAATGACGCAGTCGAAGGCCACGGCACCGGCCGGTTTTCCCACCGGCCAATTCACCGCAGCAAAAGGGGAGTCGCCAGCGAATGACAACAGACCGATGCAGACGCTCCCCCACGCCGCCAGCCTGGGAACCATGCCCCGAGCCGTCCCCTGCCGCGTCATCCGCTCATTCCTCGGGATAGCTGACAACGGCACCCTCCGTGATGGCGCCTTGAACGATCAGTGCGGGCGTGAGGAGGAAATCGACGTTCTCCCGCATCTCGAGCGAAACCAGAGACGGAACGGTGAGCATCTCCACTTCGGCTTCACCCCCCGTTCCGAACGGATTCGACGGCAAGGGGACCGGCTGAAACGTCGCCTGGGGGCCCAGCCGGGGCCGGATCGCTTCACGTGAGGGAGAGAAAAGCCAGAAAGTGATGATGTTGGCCGCGATCACGAAAAGTACGATCGCCATAATCCTCGGCACGCGTGACACAAAGTCCCCCTTTCAGAGTCGCCTTTCCCGCCGTCTCAACATCGCCAGAAGCAAAACGCCGACGATCAGTCCGTTGACGACAATGAGGGCGATCGACCGGATTCCGCTGCCAAGCAGCGAGGGCGCCGGCAGCGAGGGATCTCGCCTTGCCGAGTCATCGAAGCTTTGCTTTTGCTCGGCGAGCCATTGCTTCTGATCGCGATCGACCAGCGCGTTTCGCTCGGCAAAACCATCCGCAATAGATTTCCGATCGATCATCTCTTCCAGAGTCTTGGAGAGACGGTCGTATTCCCTACGGCCATCCGCTGGAACGGCATCGCCATACGCGTCAAGAATCGCGCTACCGCCGCGGATCAATTCCGGACGCATGATTGCCAGCTGGATCTCGACCTGTGGAACAACGTCCTCTCTCAGGATTCTCGAGGCCACCTCATCCTCCCCCCGATTCTTGGCGGCGCGCCATCCACGCAGCAAATCGTCCTGCAACCGGATCGCCATCGGATCACCTTCCGGAACTGCCGTCTGCAGCGAACGGTCGAGTCGGTCAACGACATCGGGCTGAAGGGGCCAGCGCGGCAATGGACTGACGTCGTCATCAGGAGAGAGCGAGATTCCCGCCATGATCCGGTCGATTACCCCGGAAGCGATGGCGTCGAGTTCCGACGGTGTCGGGCCATCGTCTACCGCGGCACGGCCGGTCCTGCGGCTCCGTGCCTCCTCCAAAGCCTGTCCAACGAGCGTGGCGATCCGCGGCCCCACCGATTCAGACAGGGACGTCCGAAACCTCGCCAGTTGCAGTTCAATCGTCCGCCGAGCTTCGCTCGACATTTCTCGGGGAGGGACGACGAACAATTCCGCGACTCGTTGCAGCGATTGCCACTGATGGCCGCGGAGGACAATGTCATTGCGCTCCGCGGACGGCGGCATGGTGGCGGCCCAGAGAGCGATCGCCTTCTCGATTTCCCGCTGCCGCCACGGCGACATGGCCTCAAAGCGGACGGCCGTTCCAGGGGCGTTCTGGATCTGATCGAGCTTCGCCTTCAACGACGTCACTTCGTCGGCCGGCACGGCGTGCATCTCGGCGGCCTCGTCGACCTTCGCGGCGAGCGCGTCGTTGGCCGAAGCCGCTTGCGCATAACAGACAATCCCCGCCACGGCCAGGAGCAACGCCATGGCGCCGAAGGTCGTCGTAATTCTTACACATCGCATTTCAATGCCTCTGCATCGGAAGCTCCGCCTCATATCGATCGGGAGAGGTGGAAGAACCTACCCAAGAGCGAGCGCCCTGCCAATGATCAGACGCCCGGCGGCCCGTCAGTGACCACGAGAGACGGTGCTTCGACCCGGGCTGCAGTGGTGATCACCCCGGCCGCAGAACTTGATCGCGACCACCCGGACACTGCCGAAGCACTCATCGATGACGTCGCGGCCACTCGCCAGACAAGTACAACAGACCCAGCGTACAGGGCCGTCTCGGGAACGGTGTACGCGTATTCCCGGATCAGCGGCCCGGACGAATAGAGGCCACCTCCGGGCGTCGTGACCGTGCCGCCAGCGCCGCCGCTCCCGGGCCCGCTCACTTCGACGCTGTTCGACTGTTGTTCCATGGCATCACAGCCGACATTCGTCTGCGTCAACTCACAACTCACCGGTGGCGCCCCAGGAGCGGGCGGCTCGGTGTACATGGCCGCTACGGCGGTTAGCTCGGCCTCACGCCCGTCTCTGCCAAATGGCCGTACGTGGCGATGCGGTAGGCGGTGTTCACGGCTGCGGCGGCAGCAGTTGGGAGAGGGTGACCGAGACGGCGCGGCCGGCGTTGTCGCTGAGCGATGCCCTCTCAAGCGGCCCCTCCGGCCCGACCAACGACTCGCGGGCGTAGCCCTCCGCGCTCGGCCCCCGGAAGACGCGAGTCTGCCGCGTGACCGCGTCGGAGCCGACCCGCTTTTGGCCGGTCTGTTGGCCGGCCCCGTCTACTCCTCGGAATCGCCTTCGGGGCGGCCCCAGTTGGCCCGGATGTCGGCCACCTGAGAGGAGGCGATCTCCGCGATCCCTCCAAACCCTCCGTCCCGGAGGGCCTGGAGATAGCTCGGGAGGCTTTCGCTGTCGACTCGCGAGTTGTTGCCAAGCATTAGATCCGACGCAATCGACATATAAAACAGCTTGAGCTTGGCCGGCAGTCGGGGCTCCTCCCGGGCCATCCCCAAGCAGTCATCGGCGAAGGTCGAGAGCCACGCCGCATCGGCAGGATCGACGTCGACGACGGGCCGGTTCCAGTGTTGCGCGGTCAGCTTCCGAAAAGTCTGTTCGCTTTCGAAGAGGGGATCGGTTGTGAATCTCGAGCCGATCGTGTCGGCCGATGGCATCTCGGGAAGGCTGCGGTAATTCGACATCGTCGCCCGTCGAAGCGGATCGGGCCCGACGACTTGGCGTTTCTGCGTGCCGACGCGAATCCGCTCGGGCAGGTCGACCTCGACTTCCCCAATTGACCGGGGCGAGAACTCTACCAAGGCAATCCGCCCGTCGGCGTGGTACCGGGCGGGGAGTTGTTCGATGACAACGCCGTCGGGGAACTCCGGAGTCTTGGCTTCGATCTCGAAGCCTCCGACCGGCACCTTGACTTCGAAACACTCGGTGAGAATCGACTTCAGCCTCCCCGCTTCGAGCGTGTACTCGAATTGCCGACGGTCGTCCGGCCGAAACGTGAAGAAGAAGAAACCGATCCGTTCTGGCTCGACGTCGGAAACGCTGATTCGCGTCGGCGGTCGCCCCGGTCGATCAGGGAGCGGCGAGCCAAACCCCCCGCCGTCGCCAAGCCCCCCGGAGCGCGCGTTGGCTTCAAGCTCCGGCATGTCACTGACCGCCAAACGCCTCCCCCGCGCTTCCTGATAGGCAATCCTCGAATCAACGAGCGGATAATTGCCGCAGGTATGCATGAACCTGCCCCGGGGCTCGGCGGGAAGGCTCTGCCGCCATTCGACGTCATTGAGCGCATGGCGAACGACGAAACTCGACTCATCGGCATACAGGCTCGTCCCGATCGGCGGGCAGGGGAAATGGATCGCCCTCCAGCAGGGCTCCGCCCAGACGATTGAATAGGCGATGGCCCGGGGGGAGACCGCGTATTCGAGAAACATGACCGTCTTGGCGCCGGCCAGCGGCGCGTCTTCCTCGATGACGCAGTCGAAGGCGACAGCGCCCACAGCCTTGCCGACCGGCCACGGAGCCGGGGCACTCGGCGGCGGTGCGTCGCCCGCGACGGCGACAAGCCCGGCGACGACCGCGAGCCAAGCGGCGCCAGCCGATGGGAGGCGGCGAATTGGTTGGATCGACCGTTTCCGATCACTCTTCGGGATAGGTGACAATGTCCCCCTCCGTGATGGCGCCTTGAACGATGAGCGCGGGCGTGAGGAGAAAATCGACGTTCTCGCGCATCTCGAGGGAGAGCAGCGAGGGGCCGGTGAAGGTGTCGGCCTCAATCTCGCCCGCTAAACCGATCCGATTGATCGGCAGGGCCCGCGGATCGATCGGCGGCTCCACCGCTGGTGAAACCCCGAACCACTGCCCCGGCCCCGGTTCGGTGAGCATGGTCACGACGCCATTCGCGATTACGAACAACGCCAGAACCCCGAGCACCGTCTGCCAGCCTAAACGCATTTCGAATCTCCGTCGAAGCTGCCGGCTCCCAAATGCTGGAACCAACCAGCGAGGCATCAAATCACAAAAGTGCACCCAGCGATCATCCGTCGCCGATGATCAGCGATCCAGCGGCAGCCGCTCCCCGCGAAGGTGCGACCATCAATCACGGTGTCGACTCCTGGGCAAGACGCTTGCGACGACGCATCCAGGCGACCGCGGCAAGGAGGCCTACGAGCGCGACGTTAACGAGGAGGTAGATCATCCCCCGTGAATTGCCTTTGGCGATCGACTGCTGCTCGGCTCTCGCCACTTGATTCTGTGGCAATCGGGCTACGACTTCGGCGAACTCGCGCTGTCGCTCGGCTGCCCAGCGCTCTTCGTTCGCTTTTTCGATCGCCAAGCGTTCTTCATTCCCGGCCTTGATCGCAGCGGTATCGATCATCGTCTCGAGGATGTTGTTGAGCGTGTGATACTCGGTTTCCAACGACGCTGGGCGAACGTCGCGAAAAGCTTTATCGAGTACAGCAACGACCGGCCCGGTCGATCGCCAGTCGCCCCCCATGCCCATCAGCAAATCAGTTACAATAGAGTCTGAAAGACGTTGCGATTCTGAGTTATCGCCCGCCTTTCTCGCCGCCAAAAATGACTTGACGCTGTTTTCACTGATCGGCATCGGCGGCTTCACGACGGTGGCCGCGGCAGCTTCTCGGATACGACGCTTTGTTTCGGAAAAACCGGAAGACGCAATGCGCCATCTCGGCCACGGGCTCAGATCGTCGTCTTTTTGCAGCGTTGCGCTCATCAGCAGGCTGTCGATCACGGTCGCCGTGAGGGAGTCGATATCCTCCGCCGTCAACAATGCTGATTCAGGATCGCTCGATTGAACGGCGGTTGAAATAGAGCTGCGGACCTTGGGAAAAAGTTCCTCGACGAGAACCTCGTTAAGCTCGGCCATCTGCGAATCGATCGCCGCGGCCTCTTCGGGCGGGGTGAGCCTCGGCGGGACAACGAAGAGCTGCGCAATCTGGCCCATGATGGACCAGGAATGCCCACGCGTGGTGGTTTGAGTCCGCTCGTTCGGGAATGGGAAAGTCCGTGCCCATTGCTCAATGAACTCTAGAAGTCGCTTTTGTCTCCATGGGGACATCGTTTCAAAAACCACGACGGCATTCGTTGATTGCTCCACTGCATCGATTCGCGCCGCGAAGAACTTAGCATCGGCCTCTGGAATCGCATGAATTTGTGCGACGCGCTTGACCTCGCGATCGGTCTCCGGAGAGGCGTTTGCCACCTGCGCGACCGGGATCACCATGAAGCAGCAAAGTCCCGAAATCGCCATGACAGCGGCACTCGTGACTCGCGCCGTGAGGCCCGATTTCAGTGTTGAATCCGGCCTTTTTTCAGGGATCGGTTGGAGCATGGATAACCTCAATCGAGACATCGGACACCTTCGACTCCAAGGAGACTGTGCCTTCCGATTGACTGCTTCCGAACCATCCCGGCGTTGCAAAAGCGGTGATTCGTGCTTGCGCGTCACAATTCCAGTTGAACTGAAGCATGTCGAACGTCGTGTCTTTGTCGGTGATTTTATAGAAGTATGGGAACGTCTGTGGCCCGGAGTCATATCGGCCGATTTCGGACTTGAACCCCTGAAAGCCAATGTCCTTGAAGGTAATGCCCCACTCCTTGCTCGCCTTTGAATCGCAGCCAATGTTTAACTGGGAAATGCTATACGTTACCGGTTCGCCCATCGCGCACACAGCATTTGTGGATCCGCCTCCGACGACGCTCGCCGTCGGCCCAGCCGCAGTGCATTGCGCCGAGAATGAAAGCTGTATGTTGGCAAACGCTCGGTAAGTTCCCAGTTTGATTCCCCGTGCATGCGAAGGCAATCCATGCAACTTTTTCAACTCGCCCTTTGCCCAGGCCTGCGGGGGTTTAGCTATCTCTTTCGTCTCCCCGTAGAAAGGAAATTTGTCTTTTGTGTCCACAATCGCCCACGCGGTGACACGACTGAAGCCACCCGTGGGCGCCGCCGAGGCTTCGCTCGTGAAGGACCAACGATGGTATGGCGAATCCTTGAAATAGTTTCCCTCAGACCGCGTTTCCGGAAGAGATGCACTACAAGATCCTGGGAGGGTCTTCCACTCACCCGCAAAAACGATTGAGCAAAGTTTGCCACCCTGCACCATGATCACGAAGGCAATGGCGATACTCGCAGCCCAAGACAGCCTCGATCGCATGAGATTCCTTCTCCTTCAACGGTTTGCGAGCCGGGATCCAATTCCATGAGAGGGTGTGCATCGGGTTTTGCCCACCAGAAGTCTGCGTCGCCGCGACACCCCACCCAATCGAATCCCTAAACCAAACGAAGAGTAATCTACCCCCCCCCCTTCAAGTCAACGAATTGGTCGCCTCTGGGAGAAAAAATCGTGCGTGGATTGGACGGACAGTGACCTCGCCGAGAGAGCACGGCTTTTAGGGCTGCGGCGGGAGGAGGCCGGAGAGGGTGATCGAGACAGCGCGGCCGGCGGCGTCGGTGAGCACTGCGCTCTCGAGCGGCCCCTCCGGCTCGACAAGCGACTCCCTGCGGTAGCCCTCCGTGCTCGGCCCCCGGAAGACGCGAGTCTGCCGCGTGGCAGCGTTGGATGGTCCCGCCTTTCGGTCGCGCCGACCGCTACTCGAAATCGCCTTCGACGCGGCCCCAGTTGGCCCGGATGTCGGCCACTTGCGCTGCCGCGAGATCGGCGATGGCGCCGAGACCTGCCTCACGCAGTGCCCGGTCGTGGGCCGGGAGCCCCTCGGCATCGGCACGGGCCCCGTTGCCGACCATCAAATCCGACGCGATCGCCATGAACAGGAGCTTGAGCCGGATGGGCAGCCGGGGCTCCTCCCGGGCCATCCCCAAGCAGTCGTCGGCGAAGGTCCGCAGCCACGCCGCGTCGGCGGGATCGACGGCGGCGATGGGCCGGTTCCAGTGTTGCGCGGTCAGCTTTCGAAAAGTCTGCTCGCGTTCAAAGAGAGGGTCGGTTGTGAATCTCGAGCCGATCGTGTCGGCCGATGGCATCTCGGGAAGGCTGCGGTAATTCGACATCGTCGCCCGACGGAGCGGATCGGCGCCGCCGGGCTCCCGATCCTGCGTGCCAACTCGGATCCGCGACGGGAGATCGAGATCGATTCCTTCGATCGACTGCGGACCGAACTCCACCAGCGTCACCCGTCCGCCCGCGCGGTAACGCGCCGGAAGCCGGTCGATGATCACGCCATCGGGAAACTCCGGCGTTTTCGCCTCGACGCGAAATCCCCCCACGGGCACTCGAACCTCGGAAACCCCGGCGAGCACCGACGCCAACCGCCCGCTCTGGAAGTCGTACTCGAACCGCCGATGCTCGTCGGGCATGGCCGTGAGCACGGAGAAGCCGATGCGATCCGCCGCCATCGTCGTCACGGAAATACGGGTCTTCCGTCGTCCTGGCCGTTCCGGTAACAACGCGTCGAGGCTGCCCGGCCCGGCGGCTTCGTCGAAAGCCGGGATGTCGTCGGTGGTCAAACGTCTGGCCCTCGCCTCCTGGAAGGCGAATCTCGATTCGTCGATCGGGTAGTTGCCGAGGGTGTGCGTGAAGACCCCACGATCGGTGGCGGGGAGCGAGTGTCTCCACGCGACGTCGTTGAGGGCTTGGCGGACGACGAAGCGAGCATCGTCGGCGTAGAGACTCGTCCCGGTCGGCGGGACGGGAAAATGAATCGCTCCCCAGCAAGGCTCCGCCCACACGATGTCGTAGGCGATCGCCTGCCGTGAGACGGCGTACTCCAGGAACATCGCCGCCCTCGCTCCGGCGAGCGGGGAATCTTCCTCGAGGATGCAATCGAAGCCGACGATCCCGGCAGGCTTGCCCGTCGGCCACGACACCACCCCGGAAGGCATGTCGCCGGCGAACGTCAGCACGCACGCCCACACGCCCCACCACGCCACGGCCGTCGGCAGGAACCCGCGGGCCGATCCCGGCCGTCTCATTCGCTCACTCTTCGGGGTAGGTGACAATCGCGCCCTCCGTGATCGCCTGCTGCACCAACAGCGCCGGGGTCAACAGGAAGTCGACGTTCTCACGCATCTCGAGTGATACCATCGAGGGGCCCGTAAACGTGCCCGACGCAACCTCCCCTGCGAGGCCGATCCGATTGATCGGCAGAGCCTCGGGTGGAATTCGTGCGTCGACATCATCCGCCTGGATACGAGGCGACGGACGATCGAACCTTTCCACCAGAAAGACGACGACGTTGACGGCGAGGAAAAGCCCCATCACACCGAAGACCTTCGATCGATTGCTCATGACGAAGTCCTCGTCCCCTCATTCGCGAAGCGCCCGGGGCCGTGGCCTGCGAAGTGCAAACCGGCGGCCCATCATCCGAACGAAGCCCCCGCGCATGAAGGGCCGCTTCTACCCTTTTTTCGTGAGTCTCCGAATCCAATAAGCGGCGGCAAGCACGCAGACGAGCATGCCGTTGACGACGATGTACGGCGAAAGACGGCGACCGGATCCTCCCGGCGGAGTTTTTCGTTCCTGCGCCTGAGGCGAGCGGGCAACGACTTCGGCAAACTCACGTCGCCTCTCCTCGATCCAACGTCGCTCGTTCGCCTCCGCCAGAGCCCAGCGATCCTTCTCACCGACTCGGATCGCCTCTGTGTCGATCATCGACTCGAGAACTTCGGCATAGGCGCGGTATTCGCGGGTCTCCGCCGCCGTCACCGTGGCCGCGAAGGCCTTGGAAAGAACGGAAAGGGCGGAATCATCCGAGTGCAATGCCGCGTTGACCTCCCAAGCCACCTCTCCCCGGAGGGACTCTAACAGGGACCGACGTTCTTCGGCATCGCCGGCCGCCTCCGCTTTCCTCAAAGCATCGATGAGATTCTCGCTGACGGGCTGCCCGGCTCGCGGATCGATCCGGGCGACGGCTGCTTCCGCGGCACGACGGACATTCGGCCATTCAGATTCGGGGATGGGATGCCGTGGCGACGGGTTCAGGTCATCTTCGCGAGACAGGGCTATCCCCGCGAGCGCCTCGTCGATCGTCGCGGCGCAGAGGGCGTCACGCTCATCCGCCTTCAGCAGCGATCCGTACGCGTCAGCCCCGGATTTGGCCACGGCCTCGAATCGGGACCGAAGCAACGGCCCGAGCGCCGTCGACACAATGGACCGGATCTCGGCGACTTGTCGCTCGATGGTGTCGGCATCACGGGGTTCGGTGCCGCGGGGTGGCACCACGAAGAGCGGGGCAATCGTCTGCATGACGCCCCAAGCGTGACCGCGATTGATCGTCTCACTCCGTCCAGCGGGCTGCGGAAACGTTTCCGCCCACTGTCGAATCGCCGTTTCGAACCGCTGCAGTCGCCACTCGGACATTCCGTCGAACGACACGGTCGCCTTCTTCGACTGCTCAATGTCATCAATCCGCGACGCCAAAAACCCCGCATCCATATCCGGAATGCCATGCTCCCGCGCGGCCTGAAACACGGCGTCACGAGTGGCGGGGGAAGCGATCGCCAGACATGCCCAAAGGACCATTTGGAGGCGGACCACCAGCCATACGCCACGCATAAGGACACATGAGAGATTTCCCACAAATGCTCGAAAGGAACGAGCGAGAACCTGCACCTTAAGAACCCAGAGGACCATCGACCACCTCCAACAGGACGTCACTCACCTTGGACTCAATCCTGAATTGTCCGTCCGCGCGGCTTGCCGACGGCGAATTCTCAACTCCGCTCCATCCGGGCACCCGCGCCGAGGAAGCGACCGCGGAGGAAGTCGGCGACCGCCATGCTCGATCGGCCCTCGGGCACCACGCGCGTCACGCACACCGTGCCGCCGTCGCCGCAGGCGACGATGACCCCAGCGGCACTCGCTGCCACGATCGATCCCGGCAGGGCCCCGGCCGGTGCCGCGGCGCCGCGGGCGACCTCTTCGAGGACGAGACGCACGGGCGTCGAGTCGGCGCCGGCGTGGAGGAACGTCGTCGCCCTTGGCCAGGGATCGAGGCCGCGCGGCATCCGCGCGATCCGCGCCGCAGCGAGATTCCAATCGATGATCCCGTCGGCCTTGGAGAGCCGCGGTGCCTTCGTGGCGAGCGCCGGGTCTTGCGGCGTGCCGACGGCGCCGGCCGGCCGGTGCGGCGCGGCGACGCTTTGAATAGCCTCGAGAACGAGTTCGGGCCCGAAGGCCGCCAGCCGGGCCTCGAGCTGCGCGGCGGTCTCCATCGCGCCGATCGGCGTCGATCGGGCATTGATCACGCTGCCACCGTCGAGCTGCGGGGTCATGTGGATGCAGCAGGCGCCGGTGACTTCGTCGCCGGCAAGGATTGCCCACTGGACCGGCGCGGCGCCGCGGTGCCGGGGGAGGAGTGAGCCGTGGAGATTGATGCCGCCGAGCGGAGCCACGCCGAGCACGGCCGGCGCGAGGATCTGCCCGTAGTCGCAGACGACGAGAAGATCGGGTGCAAGGGCCACGAGCTCGTCGATCGCCGCGGGATCATTGATCCGCTGCGGCGCCGTCACCGCGACGCCGGCCGCCTCCGCCGCCTCGCGCATCGGATTGACGGGGGCGCGCCGGCCCGGCGCGGCTTTGTCGGGGCGGGTGACCAGGGCGACGACCTGGTGAGCGGAAGCAAGGAGCGCCCGGAACATCGGCACGGCAAACGGCCCGGTGCCCATGACCACGATCCGCATCCCGGCACCGCTCCCCGGCTTGTGTGCCGGCTCCATCAGGCACGCCCCCTGGAGCGCGCCGAGGAGGAAGCGCAGCGCGCGGCCTCGAGTCGCGCGAGCTCGGCATGGTAGTGGGCGTCGGGGGGGAGCTCCCCGCGCGATTGCTTGCCGACGTACACCTCGTGCATCGTGTCGAGGACCCGGCGGGCTTCGAGCGCCGCGGCTTCCGGGAGGCGGTCGGTGAACAGGCGCCCCTCGAGGTGGTCAAACTCGTGCTGGACAACGCGGGCGAGGAATCCGTCGAGATCGAGACGAACCTGCTCCCCCTCGAGCGTCCAGGCCTCAATCACCACCTTCTCCGGCCGGCGGACGTCCATCCGCAAGCCGGGCAAACTCAAGCATCCCTCCTCCTGGAGCGCCGTTCCGCGCGGCCGGGAGAGGGTCGGATTGATAAACACGAGCTCCTCTCCGGAGTCGGGGTTGGCCTCGAGGTTGACGATGAACAGCCGGTAGGGGAGGCCAACCTGATTGGCCGCCAAGCCGACCCCGACCGCGTCGTACATGATCTCGAACATCTGATCGATGGCGTCGCAGAGGGCGTCGTCGATCCGCACCAGCGGGCTGGTTCGCCGCAGGAGGGCCGGGTGGGGATATTCGACGAGCTCGATCCTGCCGATGCCGGCAGGATCGGCGGGGGCGGGCGTGCTTTCCATGATCGCCTGTGCGGAAACTCGGGTGGGGGGTGAGGCGGAGCATTCTACCGCACCGCTCTCCTTCCGGTACGGAGGACGGGCCGCGAACGGGGCCGTAGACTGGAGCCTGGTCGGATTGGCATCGCGACCGCGACCGCCCCTCCCGCGAACACGTTCCCTGGCCCATTCCTGATGACATCGCCCCCCTCAGCCCGTGCCCCCGGGGCAGCAAACGCCGCCGAACGCGTCCCCTGGTCGCAGCCGGCGGTGGTCCTCGCCACCTGCGGGTGGCTGGGGCGGATCCCCCGCGCCCCGGGCACGTTCGGGGCCGCCCTCGGCATCGGACTGTCGGCCGCAGCCGCAAGCTTGGAGTGCCCCATCGGGGTCGAGGCCGCCGTGGTGGTCCTGTTGTGCGTTGTCGGCATCCCGATCTGCGGCCTCGCCGCGCGGCAGATGGGGCGCGGCAGCGACCCCGGCGCGATTGTTTGGGACGAGATGGCGAGTGTCCCCCTCGGGCTGCTCCTCGTGCCGGCCGGCGAGCGGTCGACGCCGCTCCTCCTGGCGGCGTTCCTCCTCCATCGTCTCTTCGACATCTGGAAGCCCTTTCCCTGCCGGCAACTCGACCAAGGGCATGGCGGCCTGGGGATCATGGCGGACGATTGGGGGGCGGCCGCGTGGATGGCCCTCGGACTGGCCGTCGGCCGACAGGCCGGGTGGTGGTGAGCCGGTTTCCAGAGGCGACGATCGGTATGCGGCTGCTCCTTGTCGATCACGGCTGTTGCGATCCACCCCACAGCCGGGTGTTCCGCTGCCGTGACTGGCTCCTCCCGGAGCGGATCGAGGTGCTGGCCTGCGGGCCGGCGTCGGTGTCAGCGCTCGCGGCCCCCACGCCGGGGCTCCACGGCATTCATCTGCGCGACATCGCCGCCGCCAACCGCACGTTTGCCCGGGCCGTCCGCGACGGCGCCCCCCAGGCCTTTCTCGACACCAGCCCGACGATCCCGGCCCCGCTCCTCGGCCTGGTCCGCGAGACGGCCCGGCAGGCGATCGCGGAGGCGGTCGACGGCTTCGATCCCGCCGTGATCCTCGTCCTTCATGCGGGGATCTTCGCCGATCTTGCGGTCGAGACTGGCGTGCCGGTCGCGATCCATGTCGGCCCGGCCGATCTCCCCGCGGCGCGGCAAGACGAGCGGGTCTACGCGCTGGTGGCGGCGGCGCTGGTGTCGGCCGAGGTCGTGATGGCGGCCGACGCCACGACCGAGAGGCTGCTGGCGGCCGAATGGCTCGACGCGGCGGCCACGAACGTCGGGCCGGTGGCCGGGGTCGACGAGTCGGGCGGCCCCGCCCTTGCCGCGGCCGTCAGGCTCGCCGCCCGGCGGCGTGGCGGAGGAGGAGGCGGTCGATCTCCCCTTCCGTGAGGGCCGCCTCGAACGCCTCCTGGTCCCGATACACCGCCAGGCTCGTCAGCTGGACGACCCAGTTGTGCACCAGCGGCGTGATCGTGATCACCGCCCTACCGTGGCGGCAGGCCTCCCAGATCTCGATTGCGGTCCCCATCGAAGCCTCGGGCACGAACGCGATGACGAGATCGAACTCGCGGCACATCGCCACGTGCCTGTCGAAGACCTCGCGGGCACGCTCGAGGGAGTAGCCGACCGAATTGGCATGGCCGGCATGCGGGTCGTAGACTTCCGCCTCGGGCCAAGCCCGCTGCACGACGTCGCGCAGCCCGGCCCGATAGTTCTGATCATGGACCAGCGCCGCCACATGCGAGCCCTGCATGATCCCCGCGAGGAACACTCTCATGGCAGCCTCCAAGCCCTCCCGTCCGGTCAAGTCCAAGCGCATCGCCGCCAGTGTACGACAGCCTGCGGGGGAAGCCGTGCCGACGCCCGATCTGACCGCGGCGCGGAAGCTCGTCATCGATCTCCTCGCGATCCCCGGCGTCTCCGGTGACGAGAAGGCGATCGCCGAGCGCATCGTCCACCACCTCAAGGCCGCCGGCTGCCCCGCTGCCGCGATCCACTTCGACAACGCCCACACGAAAACGCCCACGAAGGGCAACGTCGGCAACCTCATCGTCAAGCTCCCCGGCACGGTGCCCGGGCCGCGCCGGCTGTTCATGGCCCACATGGACACGGTTCCGGTCTGCGTCGGGGCCATGCCGGTGGTCGCCGGAAGGTTCGTGAAGAGCGCCGACCCGAACACCGGCCTCGGCGCCGACGACCGGGCTGGGGTCGGCGTCGTGCTGACGACGGCACTGGAGGTCCTGCGGCGCGGCCTCCCCTGCCCGCCGCTGACGTTCCTGTTCGGGATCCAGGAGGAGGTGGGGCTGTACGGGGCCCGGTATGTCTCCGCCACCGATCTCGGCAAGCCCGCTCTGGCCTTCAATTTCGACGGCGGCGCCGTCGAGAAGATCACCGTCGGCGCCACCGGCGGCTACCGGATGGATGTCGCCATCGAGGGGATGCCGAGCCACGCGGGCGTCGCCCCGGAGAAGGGGATCTCAGCGATCGCGATCGCGAGCTTGGCCGTCGCCGACCTCGTCGAGCACGGCTGGCACGGCCTGATCGAGAAGGAGGGGAAGCGGGGGACGAGCAATGTCGGCATCATTCATTCCGGCGCCGCCACGAATGTCGTCGCCGAGTCGGCCCAGCTGCGGGTCGAGGCCCGCAGCCACGATTCCGCCTTCCGGAAAAAGATCGTCAAGGCGATCGAGACGGCCTTCAAGGACGCCGCCAAGCGGGTGAAGAATGCCGCAGGGAAGTGCGGCAAGGTCGTCTGCGACGGTCATCTCGACTACGAAGCTTTCCGTCTCGGTGATGACGAGCCGTGTGTCGTCGCGGCGATCGATGCGGTGCGAGCCGTCGGCCTGAAGCCGCGGACGGAGGTCTCCAACGGCGGCCTCGACGCCAACTGGATGGCGGTCAACGGCGTTCCCACGGTGACGCTCGGCTGCGGCCAGATGGAGATCCACACGACGAAGGAGCAGCTCGATCTGGCGGCCTACGAGACCGCCTGCACCGTGGCCCTGCGGCTGGCCGTCGGAGGGTGAGCATGACCGCGCTCGGTCGGGGGCGCCGGTGGACGATCGGCCTCCTGGCCGCCACGACCCTCCTCGCCTTCGTGCCGGCGCTGCGGGGCGGATTCGTCTATGACTCCCGCCTCCAGATCCTCACCGATCCTTTCATCCACGATGCTGCGAACTGGCCGGCCGTGTGGAGCGGGCGCGTGCTGGGGATGGATGTCCTCGACTTCAACCGGCCGGCGATGCTCGCGTCGCTCATGCTCGACGCCGCGCTGTGGGGAAAAAGCCCCTTCGGCTACCACCTCACGAGCGTGCTTCTCCACGGGATCAACGTGGTCTTCGTCTGGCTTCTCCTCGATCGGCTCAGGGACGATCGCCTGGGAAGCGTGC
>Ga0209401_1001396_pt1 | contig 16005 bp, 18 predicted proteins | sample M_140807_MF_Meta_FD_187318 | JGI IMG/M metagenome (GOLD analysis project Ga0209401, IMG submission 187318) | Freshwater microbial communities from Lake Montjoie, Canada to study carbon cycling - M_140807_MF_MetaG (SPAdes) (version 2) | ecosystem: Environmental > Aquatic > Freshwater > Lake...
ACCAGTTCAATATCACGGGTCTTTAGGTGGAAGAAGCAGGAGAATGAGAATAGGGGGTGAATCGTTGCCTTTGGTGGAGACAGGATGGGCATAGTAATGTAGAAAAAGAAATATTTAGTGGAAAATGAAAATAAGTATAATAAAAAAAAATTGATTAAAATTTAATAAAAAATAAAAAAAGTATTAAAACATACACCACCAGGACAACTCGAAAAATCGAAAGCGAAGTATAAAGCGAAGTATAAAGCGAAGTATAAAGCGAAGTATAAAGCGAAGTATAAAGCAAATAATAATAATGTCATTACAATTAACATTATCAAAAGCAATGGAAAGAGCGCTTTTAATAATGAGCGAAGAATTAGTGCAAAGTCTAGCATCGAAATACGGTTTTTCAGCAGAAGAAGCGATGTCAGAACTGGTAGTAAGGGAAGCCGAGCCAAAACGAAGCGATAAAACAGCAAAAAAGAGTGATAAAAGCCCGAAAAGAATCGCGGAAAAGAAAGCAGAACCGAGAATCCCATTACCGCTAAGCGAGATAAGGGAAGATTGCTGTCGAGGTGTGAAAGCGAATCACGGGCTATACACTCAATGCTTCATGGCAAGGGGAAGCGAAGGTCTGTGCAAGAGTTGTGCGAGACAAGCTTCAAAGAATGAATCAGGTGAGCCCGACTGCGGATTGATAGAGGGTCGACAGTTGCAAGGAGAGAAGTACCGTGACAATAAGGGAAGAATGGCAGTGCATTATACAAAAGTGATGAAGAAACTGAAATTAAGCAAGGAAGATGTGTTAGTAGAAGCAGGTAAGTTCAATATAGAAATAGATGAAAAACATTTTGAGGTGGAAGAGATGAAGCGTGGAAGACCGAAGAAGGCAACGGTAGAGGACACCGAAAGCGAAGTTTCGGAGAAGAAAGGTCGTGGAAGACCGAAGAAGGATGTGAAGGTAGTGTCCGTAAATGAGACGGAAGATTTGTTTGCGAGCCTAATGCAGCAAGCACAAGCGGCATCACCAAGAAAAGAAGTAGTAGAGAGTTCGTCGTCATCAGCGTCATCATGTTCAGGCGATGATTCGGAGTCGGAGTCGGATGAAGAGAAGGCAGGAAAAGAGGAGGAGAATAAAAAGAAAGAGGAAGAGAAGGCCGCGAAGGCTTTAGAGAAGGCATCAAAAGAGGAGGAGAAGAAAAAGAAAGAGGAGGAGAAGGCCGCGAAGGCTTTAGAGAAGGGTTTAGAGAAGTCCGCAAAAGAGGAGGAGAAGAAAAAGAAAGAGGAAGAGAAGTCAGCAAAAGAGGAGGAGAAGAAAAAGAAAGAGGAAGAGAAGTCAGCAAAAGAGGAGGAGAAGAAAAAGAAAGAGGAAGAGAAAGCAGCAAAGGCTTTAGAGAAGGCATCAAAAGAGGAGGAGAAGAAAAAGAAAGAGGAAGAGAAGGCAGCGAAGGCTTTAGAGAAGGCATCAAAAGAGGAGGAGAAGAAAAAGAAAGAGGAAGAGAAAGCAGCAAAGGCTTTAGAGAAAGCAGGAAAAGAAGAGGAGAATAAAAAGAAAGAGGAAGAGAAAGCAGCAAAGGCTTTCTCTAAAGCAGCAAAAGAGGTAAAAGCAAAGACATTAGAAAAGAAGAAGGAAGAAGAGTCAGAGTCAGAAGAGGAAGAAGTAGAGGTAAAAGTAGTAACATTTGAGCACAATGGAGTGAAGTATTTGAAGTCAAGCGAAGGATTGTTATACAACGCGAAGACACATGATGTAGTAGGAATGTGGAATGAATTAACAAGCAGCATAGATGAGGTAGAGTTGGAGTCAGAGTCAGAGTCAGAGGAGGATGATTAAAAGTGCATGATTGGTATAGTATATGATTGGTATAGTATATGATTGGTATAGTGCATGATTGGTATAGTATATGATTGGTATAGTATATGATGTAAAATATTAAATAGTAAAGGTGTTTTTTTTTCCTGGTTTAATGACAATATTGGTGTGACACCAGTGTAACAGATAGTGACTCATTTCTGGGATAGTGACTCATTTCTGGGATTGTCACTCATTTCTGGGTTTTATATAGGGGAAGCGAAAATCGACGGTTGTTACACAGGTGGCACAGAGCAAGTGAAGTGTGTAACACAGGTGGCACAGTGGAAGCGAAAATCGACGGTTGTTACACAGGTGGCACAGAGCAAGTGAAGTGTGTAACACAGGTGGCACAGTGGAAGCGATAATCGACGGTTGTTACACAGGTGGCACAGAGCAAGTGAAGTGTGTAACACAGGTGGCACAGTGGAAGCGATAATCGACGGTTGTTACACAGGTGGCACAGAGCAAGTGAAGTGTGTTACACAGGTGGCACAGTGCAAGTGAAGTGTGTAACACAGGTGGCAAAAAAAAGAACTATTTAATTACAATAAACAAAACAATCAAGGTAAAATCTCTTGAGATATTTCTTTTTTATTAATTTGAACATTAGAAATATATTTGTCCAAAGAATCAGTAGAAGGAGTATCATCGAGAGAATGAAAGGCATCCATAGTAAAGCGAAATACCGATACAGGTTTAATCTGACCGATGCGATGACACCTAGCGATGGCCTGGTCCTCAATAGCAGGATTCCAGTGAGGACTAACGAAATAAATTTCACTAAATTTATTTTGCAAGTTCAAGCCCTCGCAACCAGTCTGAATTTGCAAAATAATAACTTGAAATTCGAGCTGTAAAATGCGAACACGAGCGGATTGAGAGATGCGTCCATCAAATGCACAAATACTGGTGATACCTCCTTCTCTCAATCTAAAGATAATAGCATCAATTTCTCCTCGAAAATGACAAAAGACCAACTTACCATTACCATTGTCTTTTCTATCAAGAATAGTGCGAACGACCGCATCCAACTTGCTGGAAGAAGCCAAAGCGTCAAAATTTAAATGCTTGGGAGTAATAATTTTTTTAGATATCAATAAGGAAATATTATTTTTCAAGAGAAGGGGAAGAATACAAGTTTGTCGAGCATGCATAAACAACTTCAACTTAGTGGCAGGTGGAGCGGTTTCCAAAGCATTATGAATGTCAAGTGAAAGATTTCTCTCGTTGTTGGTTTTCCAAAGAACAGATTCATTATCAAATTTTAAGTAAGGAAGAGAAATCCCAACCTGTTTTTTAGAGCGTTTCAATACGAAATGTTTGACTAAATGAATCAAATTATTTTTGTCAGCATAATAAGATGCAGGCATATTCAAAGCAGCACACAAATTGAAGAAATCCTTGCGCTTATTTTGCACAGGAGTGCCAGAGATAAGCCAACGAATAGAAGATTTCAAAAGCTTGGACCCGAGCCAACGGCTATTTTTGTTGCGAAGATGGTGAGCCTCGTCAAAGACAATGCGGTCCCACTGTATTTGATGCAAGAGTGACAAAGAATCTTTTTTTTTAGTGGCAGCAATAGCGCTGTAAGTGGTGAGAACAATAGTGGCTTTATTCAAAATGTCAATATTAATTTTTTTTTTGGATGAGCCATGATATATAAGGGCCTTGTGGCCAGTAGTTCTGTAAATCTCAGTGTGCCACTGGTGAATCAAAATATTGGGCAAAACAATGAGGGTGCGTGGAACAAAATGAACAATAAAGGTGGCAATCATCATAATGGTTTTTCCGAGACCCATTTCATCTGCAATAAATCCACCGTGAATAGGAAGAGCAGGGTCAGAGTGGGTTTCCAAATGAACACACCATTTAATTCCATCATATTGATACTCTTTTCTCTCAATACCAGATTTTTTAAGAAACCAATCATATTTATTCATAGTAATAGTGGTCTGTGCCATTTTACATTCGAGCGATGTTTTTTAATAGTAATTACATGTAGAAAAATAAATAAAAAATAAATCAATTTTTTTTTCATATTTTTGTTTTAACCCTTATGCTAATTTAATTAATATTAAAATAATTTAAAAACTTTTTTTAGTGGAAAACGAAAAATGTGGAATACAAAAAAAATTGAAATGAACCAGATGAAGATATGAAGAAGCATATCACAACCACACACCGGCGAACAATCCCCAAACCAACATTAAAGCTATTAATTAATACAATGCAACGCGGAAATTTGAATAATCGTTTGGGTAATCCCCAGCGTAATATTGCTAATACTACTAATACTAATACTAATAATTTACATTGCAAGGTATGCGAGCATGCTGGCAAGAGCGCAGAAATAGTGAAGTCGCACAGAGTGAAGGACAAAGATGGCAATGTGACATGTCCTACTCTTTTGAGCCAAGAGTGCCGCAACTGCTTTCAACCAGGCCACACCGTAAAATATTGTCCAATTTTAATTGAACGAAATGCTGAAGAAGAAAAAGAAATAAAAAGAAAAGTGAAAGAGGCAGAAATTTTAGAGCGCACGCAACGCCAGGTAGCTGCATCAAAAGAAATGACTAAACAAAGATTAGAAGCAGCAAAAGGCAGGTTTAGTGCTTTAGCAGATGATTCAGATGATGAGAGACCAATGCAAAAGTCAGTGTCAGCTCCAATGCAAAAGTCAGAACCAGTATCAGCGAAAAAGGCAGAACCAGTAAAGGACTTATGGCCTGAACTGTCTCCGAATGTTACGCTACGCCCGCATCAGCAACATTTTAGAACCAGTTTTGCTAGTAAACTCATGGAACCAGTGCAAGCTAAAGCCCCTGCTATCCCTTACTTAAAGAAAGAAATTCCTAAAAAAACAACAACTGAGACAGCTACAACAGCAGCAGCAGCTCTAGCCATTACAGACGCTGATTTTGATGAACAAGCACCAGCAGTGGTTTACTGGCGGCAGTTTGCACCAGGTGAAGTCAATACCATGAACTGGGCCGATGTTGAATCAGATTCAGATTCAGATGACGAAGAATGGTAATATAACTTAAATTAATTGTAATACCTTAAATTAAATATTAATTACCGATTAATTGTCTGGCTCACATGAGGCTGCTTCGGTAGTTAATATTCTGTATAATTGTATATATTGTGTATAAATACTGTAATTTTAATAATAATTAACTAGTTTTTTTTTGTTCGAGAGAATAAAAATCATTAAAATACCATAATAAAAATTATCACTCATTTCTGGGATTGTCACTCATTTCTGGGATTTATATGGGGGGAATGATAGGGAGCTATTTTTGATTGCATATTGTGTTACACAGGTGGCACAGAGATTACATAGGCGAGTAACTATGCAATGGCATACACAGTATTTATAAAATTTTTAGTAAAATAAAAATTGTACTGTTTGAAATAAAAATTGAAATGCTTTTTTCATGAACAACAACAGACAGATTACCTATACCCCTCAACTTAAAGTTACTTAACCCTATTAACGCAATAACCGATACAATGACCTCAATCAATATTACCCGCTTTAATAATCAACAAGATTTTGTCAAAGGCAATGGCAAAGGCAAGAGAAATAAGTCATCAAATAAAGACAAATTAAACAGCAATAATGGTGCTAAAGGACGGCGCACATCTGACTTTTGGCTAAAGAAGCACAATCATGAGCGCAAGAAGCAATGCAAACTTCGACACGATACATATAGACACGATGATATAGAAGCTGTTGAAGAATATGAGTACACCATTGAGCAAAAAGTTGAACAGCCGATAAGCCAGCAAGATGACGCATATCCTGGCTGGGATGACTTTCAAGCCCTAACTGAAAATGTTGTTGATTACTTATACACAGATGAGCCCATTCATGCCAACAACTTTGACCATCTATTAACTGAAGACATCATTGAAGAAGCTGATGCTTGCTGTGATATGGATAGCTTAGATGACTGGCAAAATGACAGCACAATGGTAACATTCTTTAATTATTATTATTACAGGCACATTGCAGCAAATGAGCTTGAACAAGACGAATTAGTTTATGACCCAAACAGCCACAGATGGCGCAATTGGAACGAAACCAACGGCTTCCTTTCTGATGAAGAAGAAGACAACAACTAAGGCTCCTAGCTATTTCTAATAAGTATTAAAAACACATAAATAAATATATAGTATATTATTTTGTAATATGTAATTAATTAATTATAAAAAAGACCTTTTTACGGGTCTTTTTTTTCGTCACTCATTTCTCAAATTGTCACTCATTTCTCGGAATCGTATAGGGGGCTTGACAGGGGACAAAAATGCATAAATAGAGCAGCACACAGTTTGTTACACAGGTGGCACAGTTTGTTACACAGGTGGCACAGTTTGTTACACCTTTTTCATTTCATAATTTGTGAAAAACCCAATACCTACATAAGTCTCAAAATCCACCATATTTATTTAAAGTATCATTTGCTTCAATTTGTAGTTCTGTTATTATATTTATAAATGAGTTGTAAATGTTAATAATACATAAATCAAAATAATCCATTTTATATAAAATAATATAATATCTTTAAACATTTTTTCATTTACTATGAAATGAAACGCCAATTTTATGTAAAACCAAATGACTTAAATATATTTTATAATAAAATAAAACATGAAAAATATTTTCGTAATTATTTATTGTATTATTTTACCAGTTTTTTCTTTTACCGAAATTGCGCCCAAACTTTGTATTAATTGTAAGTTTTTTACAAATAGTTTTATGACTAACAATATGTTTGGTAAATGTTCTTTGTTTCCAAAAGAGGAAAAAAGAGATATTAATTATTATGTAACTGGAATTGAAAAAAATATTGAGTTTCATTATTGTTCTATTGCAAGGTCTTCTGATAATATGTGCGGTAAAGAAGGTAAAAAATATATAAATTTATTTTAAGATATGCGTTTACTTCGTAGTAAATGTAAAAAGGTGTAATTAAATAATATACTTTCTCTTAATAAAATTTAAAATTGATTTGTTATTAAATATAAATTTATGGTAAATAATTATAATATACTATTACAAATGAATTTGATTGTATTACCTAAAAAACCCCAAGATTTGATAAATGATTTTAATGTAGAATATAAATCAAAAATGCAATCAGTAATGAATGAATTATTGATTAAAAATAAAGAACGAATAGACAAAAATAAATATTGTTACAATTGTGACAATATTGCGGATGAAAAATATTCAACTTACATATTTTGGTGTGAATATAAGTTTTGTAGTGGTTGGTGTCAATATGATGTTAATATTGATTTGCGTAAAAATTCTAGAATGTTAAAAGTTTGAAAAATTAATATTTTTAATATAAAAAAAAATTGAAATGCTTTATTACTCAAAAAATAATGTATATTTCCATACAATCAAACTCAAACATTAAAGTTTTACCAATAATCGAAACAATGACTTCAACCAATAACAACATGTTTAATTTTCAACAACCAATATTAAATAATATCAGCATAATTCCTAATCAGCAAGATGAGCCCACCAACTCAGAAGCGCAAAATGATTTAGCATTGAATATTCATGAAGGTGATGAAGCAAATGCAGTCCCACAAGAAGAAGCTGAGCTTAACAATGAAGACCTCGAGCTTAACAATGAAGACCCCGAGCTTAACAATGAAGACCTCGAGCTTAACAATGAAGACCCCGACTACTATGAACAATATGAAGAAGAAGAGCAAGAAGAAGAGCAAGAACAATATCAAGAAGAAGAAGAAGAAAACCCATACGATTATTATGAAGACTATGAGGAAGACAGGACAAAAATGATTTACGATGATAAAACTCACTCATACCGCGTTTGGAATTTTACTCGTGGAAGATTCATTTCGGAGGATGAAGACGACCACTCCTGCGACTAATACGAGATTGTATATAGTATATGCCTTGTTATTTTGTAAATTGAATTATTTGTAATTAATTATAATTTAAATAATAATAATTAGTTAAATAAATTATGAATTTTTTACAACATACACATAATTTAAATATAATAATTATAGATGATTATGAAAATGTAATTATAAACAAACAATTATTAGAAAACATATACAATGAAATTGCGGATAAAATTATAATTAAAAAGGGAAAATTTTTAAACACAAATTTTGAAGTACAATTACTGTGGAATAAATTACAGCTTACAGATGCTGAGAGCAGATTTTTAGGCAAATTATTTATTTTCTCTCCATATAGCGATTTTGTTTTATATGAAACAACCAAAATTATATTGCAAGAAATAGAAAATAAATTGAAATTAAAAACAATACAAAAAAATTGGAAAATTGTATTTCATATTTCAAGATTGCTTGAAAACATGAATAAAAAATATGAAATAAAAATAATGTAATTTCACTTTTATTTTTATTTTTTACTAATTATTTTTTATTTAATATTAAATAATTGGTAAAAATAAAATACTATTTCTCTCAATTATTTATTAAAGACATCCACAAAAATATCAGAAATTTGTAAATGACCGTATTTATCAACAACTTCTTTGAAATTGCGAAACATCATTGTTTCTCCGTTGCTTAAAGTTAAAAAATGAGGTTTTCCTGCATATCCATCTGTTATTGAATAAGTATTATCAGGCTTATATTCAATATTTATAATTTTAAATTCACCGACATTTTTCCCAATTAAATGATTATATTCTCCTTTTCCAAAATGATAAGACATCTTAATATATTAAATATTTGATATTATTTAATATATTTCACAAATTATATTCTTTTTCTTTTTTTTTCTCTCAATTACAATTTTACAATCTACAATTTAAACATTTTATTTTCTTCTTCTACCCTTACCTTTATCTTCATCACTATCATCAAATGTTAAATCAATAACCTTACCAGCATCAGGGTCGGGTGGAATAGGAATATGTCTTACACAACCAGGACATGGATGTTTTTCATCTTCTTTTGCAAATTTACTCCACCAACAAGGCTGACAAATTTTATGTGCGCGATATCTTCCATATTTAATCAAGCATTCGCGAGCAATTAAAGGTTCTTTTCCAACAATTTTTTGGTCACATATGCAACATTCCTCTTCTAAACCGCGCGCAACAGATGAACGACGATGATTCATTTTTCGTCTTAATGTAGATTTAAATTTAGATTTTCCCATTTTATTTCGACGAGTACTCATTCTTTTACTCATTCTTTTACTCATTCTTTTACTCATTCTTTTACTCATTCTTTTACTCATTTTTTTTGTTTTATTTTTCATATATATTATTACATTAAAATAATAAAACTATTTTTACACCTTTTCATATTTCAAACGCCGATTATTTATAAAAGAGTTTATAAATAATTATTTGTATATTTTCTTTACTTTTCTCGTTTTATTCTTTGGAATATATTTTTCTTTCGGCACCATTAATAGTTCCATTTTAATATAAAGACCCTAAACTTTTTTGTTTTTGGCACTTTTTGTTTTACGGCGCTTTGTTTTACGGCGCTTTGTTTTACGGCGCTTTGTTTTACGACTTTTTCCACCACTAGGTAAACGCGACGCAATGCTTGGTAAAACTATTTCTTTGAATTTATTAATAGCACACTTAGTTTTAGAATTGTATTGAGTATAGTTTGAATCAATTTCAGTTATTGGCTTAAAAGAAAATTCGAATATTTCTCCAGTTTTTGACTTTAAACGATTATGAATTCTATCTAAAAAAAAAATTAAAGTATCTTTATTTATTTCTAATGTGAATACTTGGTATCCATTGCAATCGCAAATAGGTTTTATTTTGGATTGTTCCCTTTCAGAAACATTTACACCTAGTTCTTCAGAGATTTCTCTAACAATTGTTTTCAATGGAGACAAATCACCTGGTTCTTTCTTACCTTTAATTATACCCCTATTATAAGTTGATGGCAAATATCTATAATTTACGCTAAATCCATCATCTCTTTCATGAGGCGTATCAAATTGTATTCTACCTAATCCTAATCTGCTTTCTAATAAAGCAGATTGGCGTGAAAAAAAATCTTTTGCCGCTTGTAATTTATCCTTTTCGTTTATAGAAGAAGGTAATTGTGATGTATCAAAATGTTCAGATTCTTTTATTAATTCACTAAAAGACTCATTAAACCTAGGATTTTTTAATAAATCTTTAACATATACACTTTCTTTTCCAACTAATAAAACAGGTTTATTAGTTTTTAAATCATAATACCAAATTATTATTGCCGCACCTTCATCCATTATATATTAATTTAATAAAAAAAATTAAAATGCCTATTATTATAATAATACTAAATAATTATCATAATAAACTATAATAGCATACCAACTATGCGCTAACAATGTAATATCTTTGTTAAATAAAAATGAAAGAAACCTCTTTTTTATTCGGAATTTCAAATGTAAAAAGGTGTAAAAACTATTTTTAAAAACTATTTTTAAAAACTATTTAAAAAAAATTGAAATGCTTTTACATTAAATAATAAAATACATATTTAATACAACCAAATCAATCTTTTCAAGAGACTTTATTATTACTATTATTACTATTAATATTATTTTAAATATGAACGCTCAAAATCAAAATCAAAAACAAATCAACCAATATTGCGCATTTTGCCGCACCACCAATGACCATCAACTTAAAAATAAACAAGGACAGATAGTCTGTCCAATATTATTGCAACATGAGTGCCCTTGTTGCCACACAAAAGGACACACAACCAAGCACTGCACAATGACATACGAGGAGAAAGAGCGGGTAAGACGCGAACGATGGGAAAAAACACAAAAAATTAAAGCAGAAAATTTAGCCAAACAGGAAGAATTCAAAGCCAATTGCTGGGCATCAAAAATCACAAAAAAAGTTTCTCCTGCAGTAATAAAAAAAATAGAAGAAGATGAACAAAATAGAGAAGCCAAACAATCTGCAAAAATCGCCAAAGTAGAAGAAGAAAAAAAGAAAAAAATAGAAAAAAATTTTGTTGCTATAATGCAAAGAAAATATGGCTTTGTTTCAGAATTTAAAATGCCTCCTGTAAAGTTAGGAACTTGGCCACATGATGAGCTTTATCCAGAGATAGTCATTCCTAAGGGTGAATTTTGGTACTATCGCATTTTCGGAAAAGATGATGAAAAATATGATGTTAATGGGGTAGCCAAAGCACTTCGCGATAATGAGTATAATAAAGGCTTATATTATGTTTATTTGAAATACAACTATAGCGATGAATGGCTTTTCAAATCAGAAGGCAGCAAAGATGATTGTCATTACCTTCATAAAATGCGTGAAAAATCAAGAATGATACTTGAAAACTCCTATTATGAGCAAGAGGAGCGAATGAGAGAATTTATGAAAGAAGACAAAAAACGAATGGAAAAAGAGGAAGAAGAAGAAGAAGAGATGCTAAGAAAAATTAAAGCAGGAGAAATTAGCCAACGAAAATACAGTAAATGGATGAATACAAAGCGCATTGCAGAAATGGAAAGAGATGAAGAATTTGATGCGTTGGGGGTGGAGTATGGAAAAGCATTGGAAGCCGAAACAAGAGCCATGATAAATAAAAAATAAAATAAAATCAAAAATAAATATTAATTAGTATAATTTATTGTTTGAATGTAAATTGTAATTAAATAATAAAATTAATATAATATATATGTCACTAATTTTCAATTCTAATAAAATTAATAAAATTTTTTTTTTCAATCCAATGTCAATTAAGGAAAATGATTTTAAACGAGCAAAATACAATGCATTTTTAGATTTTCAAGGTCAAGAAGATTTAATTGTTTATCCTAATGAAGATGACTCAGAAAAAAAACAAATAAGCGAATTTGCAAAATTTAGAAACAATAATTATAATGAAATAAGAAAATCAGGGAAATTTTGTGACGGATTAACAGCTGGATATATAAAAGAATCATTAAAAAATTGTGACATAATTCTTCGTATAGAATCATCCATAACTAGAAGCAAAAAATTAAATGGTTTTGCTACTTTAAAATTATTAAGAAACAGTAAAAGCTTATATATAGACACAATATGCACAAATAAAGACATAAGAGGAGCAGGTGGTTATATGATTAAACTTCTCTCAAAAATATCACATATGCTTTCGTTAGATGCAATAAAATTGAATTCAGTTACTGAAGCAGTTCCATTTTATTTAAAGACAGAATTTGAATGTAATCCAACATGCAAGATGATACGACAGATAGAAGGAGGGTCTAAAATCAACCCCATTGCAAAAACCAAAAGAAAATCACATAATAAAAATAAAATGCGTAATAAAACTAGTCGAATGCATTAAATAAAAATAAAAATAAAAATAAAAATAAAAATAAATATTTTTAGTAAATCAAATAAATCACTTTAAAAAAAAAAAATTGAAATACTTTTAATTAATAAGTAGTAAAGCATATTACAAACAACTAACGACCCCGATTGTTAAAATTACAATATTGCAAACGCATATTGCCCTTACAATTGAACTCGCTAGTTTATTGGCTTATTGTCATAAGCCTATTGCCAACCGCCTATTACTATTAACTATTTAGTTATCACTATCAATTACCTTATTGCCTATTAATTCTTATTAAAAATATATAAAAAAATGTCATTGCAAACTGAAAACACTATTTTGTCTCTAGAATTTCCAAGAGAAGAAGATAATGAGCATTTATCAGATTCAGATTCAAGTCCCCAAAGAGAAAAAGTAGATGTTCACAAGCCTATCGCTGAACCCCTATTCGAGCTTCCATGTGATTGTGAATTACCTGATTGTGCCATTTGCCTTGACCCCATCGCAATGGTAAATGTAACGGTAACCACTTGCGGACACACATTCCACTCATCATGCGTTTTCAAATCCCTTAAAGCAAATGATAATTGTCCATTATGTCGTCATGAACTCGTAGAGCCTTTAGAAGATGACGACGAGTTTGAAGAGATTGATGATGATGATGACGACAATGAAACTGCAACAACCGGAGATGATAATGAAACAGCAACAACAGAAGATGATGGAGTTAAAGTCAACGCAGAACAACTCGCCAACAAACTCACGCACATGGGTTTCACATTAGCCGATATAATTAAGGTTCTTGTGGTCGACATCAAGTCCGCAAATGAAGAAAAATACACAGAAGATTACTGTGACCACTTGTCAATGACCTTAGACCAAATCATGGATGGAAGCATTCCCTTGTCTCAGCGCGACAATCGTAGCTATGTAGAAGTGGCCAAATCAATGATAGACGAATCAAAACAAATCTCCTCTGTTCCAAAAAGCTTCCGATGTATTTAATGCATATTCACATTCATTACTTTTACTAACAAAACCACTTTAAAAATAAAAATAAAAATAAAAATAAAAATAAAAAGTATATTGTATAACTTGTATAACTTGTATAACTTGTATAACTTGTATAACTTGTATAACTTGTAATTAATTAAATGATAAAAGTTTTTTTATTTGCAAAACAATTTTCAATTTTTAATAATGCTAATATAATAAATGAGCAACAATTATACAGAATTAAAAGATGCCTTTCATTTTTCAACAACAATGCCTGATAAATCAATAATAAAGGGTCAACGATTTTCTCTCGAATGTATTTATTGTAAAAGCAAAAATACAATAGAATTATTAAGTGATGGGTCTTTTAGAAAATGTATGAACTCTTTATGCAAGAGAAATTTCCAAGCCAGATTTATTCAAGCACAACAAATTTTTAAGCCACCACCACCACAAACAAAACATCCAAATGACTACATATTTAATCAACAACCTCAATTAATGCAGCAATATTATCAGAATCAAAATCAAAATCAAAATCAACCAAAAGCTTTAGAAGCAAATTTACCGAATCAACAACAATTTAGTCAACCAAATTATGACCCCCAAATTAAATATAAATAATTTAAAAATTTAATAAAAATAAAAAATTCACAAATGTAAATATATTTACATTATATTTACATTATATTTACATTATATATAAAATATGCCTTGTACAATAAGCGGAATTTTCGCAGTTATAGCCATAGTCACGATGATTTATTTAACCAACGCAACACAAAGCAGCAATTTTATTCAACAATACCAGCAGCAATTGCCTGCCAATTTGCAATCACTTTATCAAGAAATTGTTAAAGAACGCCTCCATATTTATTATATGGGTTATGTATTAGGATTTATTCTTTCTCTCATTATTATATTTTACAATAAACAAGTTCATCCAAAAGAAAAGATGTCTCTATTAACAATAACATCTATAGTAATAGGAGTCAGTTTCATTACAAATTATTTTTATTATATATTAAGTCCAAAAACAAATTGGATGTTGGATAATATAACCACAGCTGACCAAAATAAGGCATGGTTAATAATGTATAAACATATGCAAGTTTATTATCATTCGGGACTTGTGCTTGGAATAATCGCAGTAGCATTAATATCAATCGCATTCAGATATTAATAAAAATAAAATAAAAATAAAAATAAAAATAAAAATAAAAATAAAATAAAATAAAAAACATAATTAATAATTACAAATCAAAAGCATATACATAACAAAATCAAAATCAAAAGCAAAAGCAATAACAATTATGGGCCAAGAAAGCAAGAAATATCTCTACATATTAATTCATTCAGTAAATATTTTACAATATGGTTCCAATGCTGACCATTTTGAGCAAAATCAACTCCATAGACAAGCATAATGTAAGGCAATCGCTCAAATAATAGCTTGCAAGCTGTGCTGTCGAAAAATTCTCGTATTTTGTAGGTAATAAATTCTTTCAAGGTTCCTTCATCATTTCCTCCGCTAACCGCAATAGTGAAATCATTTAATTCCCTACAGTGGAATATGCGGACAGTCGCCTTTGATACTGGGTATCTAGGTCTAAGAGATTGACTTTCCCAATTAAGAATATAAAAACCATATTCGTCCGTTATAATATTTTCGTCATCATCTTGTAAAAACATGGTATCCGGATTGCTAGTGTTGTGAGGAAATTTTGCTTTTGCCTTAGCCACTGCAGAAATAATACAAATATTTTTTCTTAGGCAAATTGATTTTTGTTCGCTCGGGAATCTGTCAATTTGTATAGGAAAACCATGTACAAGTACCCATGCATGTTCGCGCGCATCGTAAGAATAGCGAATGCCTTTAAATGAGCTAAGCAACTCAGATAGTAAAATTTTTACAAAAGGTAGAAATGTAACATTGCAAAATGGAATAGGATGCGTATTGGCCCAAATAGAGCTTTGTTTTTTGTTTTTTAAAGTATCGAGGTAATCCAAATGCACTCCCAATTCATCATCTGTTAATGGATTATGAGTACTAAAAGACGACATATTCAATGGTCTTGATGTTGCGGTATTTCTTGGTAAATAATTAGGAAATGTTGGTAAAATAACTCCACTAGCGCGAGGAGGAGCAGCAGCGGCAGCAGCGGCAGTAGTAGTAGTAGTAGTAGTAATATTATTCATGTTAATAGCTAAGTGTTGAAAAATGTGGGTTGAAAGGTGTTGCCTAAGGAATATAAATCTAACATTAAATATTAGTCAAAAAAGTTTTCAATTTTTTTTTAATAAAGCTATTTTTTATTTTACTAAAAAAAATAAAAAATAAAAAATAAAAAAAAAAAAATAAAAAATAAAAAAAAAAAAAAAAAAAAAAAAAAAAATAAAAAATAAAAAATAAAAAATAAAAAACTAATTACACATACCTAAAAGAAAAATAAAACAAAATATATAAATAATATTTATAATGTCATAATAAAATGATAAACTATAATTTACCTTTTGATGTATTAAATTTAATTTTAGCATATGATGGTAGAATAAAATATATACATAAAGACCGTATATATGTAAATATAATAAGTAAAAATGATTATAGATATAATATAATTGCACCAAAAATGAATAAAAAAATGATTTAATAAGACAATTTAATAATGGGAATAATGGAATAAATTTTTATGTTGATATTTATTATAAAAATAACGAAATTTATAATGGGTTAATAATATGTAAAAAAAAACTTTAATGTATTTAATGGGTTGGTGTAAATATATATTACAAATAACTTAAAGACATCTATCATTAATAGATTGTAAAGGAGTAAAATG
>Ga0209401_1001397_pt1 | contig 16002 bp, 13 predicted proteins | sample M_140807_MF_Meta_FD_187318 | JGI IMG/M metagenome (GOLD analysis project Ga0209401, IMG submission 187318) | Freshwater microbial communities from Lake Montjoie, Canada to study carbon cycling - M_140807_MF_MetaG (SPAdes) (version 2) | ecosystem: Environmental > Aquatic > Freshwater > Lake...
CATGACGGCCAGGGAGGCGCCCACCATCGGAGCCAGGTCGATCTTGTTGATCACCAGCAGGTCGGAGCGGGTGATGCCTGGGCCACCCTTGCGCGGGATCTTGTCACCGGCGGCCACATCGATCACATAGATGCAGAGGTCAACCAGTTCGGGACTGAAGCTGGCGGCCAGGTTGTCGCCGCCGCTCTCCACCAGCACCAGGTCGAGGGCCGGGAAGGCCGCCTCCAGCTCCGCCACGGCAGCCCGGTTGATCGAGCAGTCCTCACGGATGGCGGTGTGGGGACAGCCCCCCGTTTCCACGCCGCGGATCCGCTCGGGCTCAAGGGCACCGGCCCTGGTGAGGAACTGGGCATCCTCCTGGGTGTAGATGTCGTTGGTGACCACCGCCAGCTCGAAGCGATCCCGCAGCCGCCGGCAGAGGGCCTCCACCAGCGCCGTCTTGCCGGAACCCACCGGTCCGGCCACCCCCACCCGCAGACGGCTCATCACACCCAGTCCGAGGGCGGCAGCCTAGGGAGAATGGGGCAATCCTGCCGGCAGCGACAGCGGCCGGCGCCCATGGCCCGGCGGTCCGGGCGGGGCGGGGGCCGGTTGCGTAGGGGCGCCGACAAGAAGAAAAAATTTCACGCCCTCGACGCGGGCCGCTCCGTCCTTAAGTTGATGCCAATACGCATCAGGCGGTAGCCATGGGCCTTCGGCGCCGCATCCTGACCACCCAGATCGCCAGCCTGGCCATCGCTAGCGGAGGAGCCTTCGCGGGTCATCTGCTGGTCCAGCACCAGCAGCAGCGGATCGTCGAAACGATGGTGGTGGCTGCGGGCACCCGCCAGAGCGGCGGTGAGGCAGTGCAGGCTCAGGCCGAAACGGCGGGGGCCCCGGCCCCCGAGAAGCCCGATGCACGCACCCTGCGGGCCTCGCTGCGGGAGACCAACCGGATGGCCAATGGGTTCACCCTGTTGGGCCTGGGCCTGGCGCTGGTCTTCTCCGCCCTGATCAACGGGGTCGTTCTGGCACCGCTGCGGCGACTGGAAAACCGCATGACCCATATCAGCAGTACGGCGGCCCCCGGCGACGATCCCTTCGAGGTGAGCGCCAACGCGCCTGAGGAGGTGCGCAGCCTGGCCACCAGCTATGCCGCCCTGCTGGATCGGATCCACATCCTGATCGCCCGGGTGGAGGACTTAAGCCTCACCGACAACCTCACGCTGCTGGGCAACCGCCGCCAGTTCCAGCGCAGCCTGGAGGCCGAATGGGGCCGTATGCACCGCCACAGCCGGAGCCTCTCGCTGCTGATCGTGGATCTCGACCACTTCAAGGCCTACAACCTCAACCACGGCCACCCCGAGGGCGACCGCACTCTGGTGCGGGTGGCGGCGGCGATCCGGGGCGAGGGCCGCCGCTCCAGCGACCTCAGCTGCCGGATCGGCGGCGAGCAGTTCGCCGTGCTGCTTCCCGAAACCGACCAGGACAAAGCCCGCTTCGTGGCCCAGCGGATCCTCGAGGCGGTGGATGCCCTGGCCATTCCCCACGGCGACAGCCCCTCCGCAGGCCACGTGACCGTGAGCATCGGGCTGGCCTCCTGCCAGCCGGGCGAGGACAATCAGCCGGAAGACCTCATCGGCGCCGCCGCCGACGCCCTCTACCGGGGCAAGCAGGACCTGGGTCGGCACCGGTTATGCGCGGCGCGGGAGCCGGTTCAGCTGCGGAACAGCCTGGAATAGAGCTCGCCGTGGCCCAGCTGGGCCAGGCCCGCCCCCACCCCGCCGTTCCAGAGACCGGCAGGATCGGCCCCCACCAGCTCCCCGGCCCGCGCCGCCAGCAGGGGCACCAGGGCCAGCTGCAGGCGCTGGGCCTCGGTGGGGCCGAGGGGCACCAGCCGCACCGCAGCGCTGATCTGATTGGTGGTCCACCCATGCAGATAGGCCTCCACCACGACCGGATCGGGCAACGCCAGGCAGACACCGGCCCAGGCCCAGGCGGCGGTCCAGGCCAGGGGGGCGCCTCCACTGGCCCGATCCGGCAGGGGCCAGCCCAGATCCTCCAGCAGCTGACAGAGGGATCCCCCCATTTGCCGTTGCTGGGCCCGCAGCTCGGCGGCCTCCCGCTGGGCCAGCAGCCAGTCCTGGCGATCCCGCACCGCCGCCATGGCCGCGGCGGGGTCGGCGGCGGCCATGGCCCGCTCCAGTTCGGCCCGCATCCCCGCCAGCGACGCGGCCTCCAGGCAGAGGCCGCCGCGCCCCAATTCGGCCTCAAGCCAGCGGCGCACCGCCGCGGCATCAGCAAGCTGGCCCCGTTGCACCATCACCTCCAGCCCCTCGGCATAGCTGAAGGCCCCCACCGGCAGGGCAGGGCTCACCAGCTGGAACAGGCGCAGCCGGGCTTCGGCGCTGGCTGTCATGGCGGAGCTCCGTGGCGGGGCATCCCCGCGCCGGTGGGCGGATGCTGGAGGGCGTGGCTGTGCCGGAGGCCCGCCGGGTCGGCCGGATGGGCGTGCTGACCATCGTCATGGTCATGGTTGTGATCGTGGCCATGGCCATGACCCTCGGCGTAGGCGCCGGGCTCGGGCAAGAAGGGCTCCTCGCGGCGTTCGAGCTGGAGACCACGGTGCTGCAGCAGGTGGGCCAGCACCGGATCCCAGAGCAGGCGCAATTCGCCGGGGCAGAGCTCCAGGGCCACATGGCGGTTGCCGAGGTGGTAGGCCGCCTGCAGCAGCGCCAGCGGCTCGGCGGCCCGCACCAGCAGCAGGGATTCGGGGGCCGCCTCGACCCGCACCGGCGAATCGCCGGCCTCCCCGAGCAGCCACTCGCCGGGGCGCAGTGGCTCGCCCCGCTCGAGCTGGAGCAGCAGGTCGCGGCCGCAGAGGCTCTGACGGTGGCCCCGCAGGCGGGTGCGGTCATCGGCTGAAAGGGCCAACCGCAGAAACGGTGGATCGCCGGGCGGCGGGCCGGCCTGGCGGCGGCTCAGCAGCATGGCCACGGGCTGGACTGCGGGAGGTTCGGGGGCGGGGGCTGGGGGTTCGGGCTCCGGCATCGGGTCGGGCACAGCCTCGGGGACCGTGCCAAGTGTGACCGCCCGCAGCCGCGAAGGGGCCGGACTCCGCTCCGAAGGGCCAGCATGGGGGGGTTGAATCCGGAGGACAGGCCGATCGCCACCGCGCCGCGCCCCGGCCTGCCGGCCAGCCCCGACGACGGCCCTGCCGCCCCTGCCCCTGGCGGCAACCTGGTGTTCCCGGAGGGCGGCGGCCCCACGGCCCGCATCGGGCCCCGGCAGGACAGCGAAGCCACGGGCCCTGGCGCCCCCTGGCACGGCGAAGCCCAGCTGCGCTTCCGCCGCGACGACCGGGGCATCACCCGCCACCAGGGCGGCGCCACCGCCCCGCTGAAGATCCAGCGCGCCTTCGAGGCGGCCGATGGCCGCTGCCAGCTGCCCCTGCTCCACACCGCCGGCGGCCTGGTGGGGGGCGACCGCCTCAGCCTGACGGCCCACCTGGAGGCCGGCAGCCGGGCCCTGCTCACCAGCGTGGCGGCCCAGAAGGTGTACGGCAGCATCGGTCGCTCGCGGCGCAGCCCCCGGGGCGCCTGGGCCAGCCAGGAGCTCAGCTTCGAGCTGGAGCCGGGCGCCGACCTGGAATGGCTGCCCCAGGAGCTGGTGCTCTACGGCGATGGCCTCTACAGCCAGTACAGCCGGGTGAACCTGGCGCCGGGGGCCAGCTGGTTGGGGGCGGAGGTGGTGCGGCTGGGCCTCACCGCCGCCTGCGAGGGCCTGGGCGCGGGGTGCTGGCGATCGAGCCTGGAGATCCGCCGCCAGGCGGCCGGCTCTGCGGCGGGACGATGGGAACTGGTCGACCGGCTGGAGCTGGGGGGTGCGGGGCTGGCGGAGGCCCACGGCATGGCGGGCCTGCCGGTGTTCGGCTCGCTGGTTTGGGCGGCACCGGAGCCGCTCGGGGCGGCAGTCCTGGCGGCGCTGCTGGAGGCCTGCCGGGCCGACCGGGGCGAGCTGGAGGGGGAGATGGCCTGCGGCGCCCTGGAGCAGGGGCTGGTGGCCCGCTACCGGGGGCCCTCGAGCATGGCGGCCCGCTTCTGGTTCACGCGCCTGTGGGGGCGGATCCGGGCGGTGCGGGGCCTGGCACCGCCGGAACTGCCGCGGGTGTGGCCCTTCCAGGAGGATCCGCTCTCCCTGCCGAGCGATCCGCTGGGGCAGCCGGATCGGTGTCACGGTGCGTTCTGAACCTTGCGCCCGGACGCCGTTGCGAGGATCGTGGAGTCAAGGGGTCCGCCGCGATGTCGGCGCCATGCACCCTGCCCTCCGGAAACCATGCACCTCACCCCCCAGGAGAAGGACAAGCTCCTGATCGTGACCGCCGCCCTGCTGGCCGAGCGCCGGCTGAACCGGGGGCTCAAACTGAATCACCCGGAAGCCGTGGCCTGGCTCAGCTTCCAGGTGCTGGAGGGGGCCCGCGATGGCCGCACCGTGGCCGACCTGATGCAAGAGGGCTCCACCTGGCTGGGGCGGCACCAGGTGATGGAGGGGGTGCCGGAGCTCATCCATGACGTGCAGATCGAGGCGGTGTTTCCCGATGGCACCAAGTTGGTGACCCTGCACGACCCGATCCGCTGATCCGGGAAGGCCCGCCCCTCCGCCGCGTCCAAAGCAGCGGCCTCCCATCCCGCGCCTCCCCTGCCGCAGCCGTTGCGCCCGCCGCCGGCAAGCGACCCCTCCCAGCCCCCACGATCCCGTTCAAAGCCAGCCATGCCCCCCCTGATCCCCGGCGAGCTGATCCCGGAACCCGGCGACCTCGAATTGAATGCCGGCAGGCCCATCACCACCCTCACGGTGGCCAACACGGGCGATCGCCCCGTGCAGGTGGGCTCCCACTTCCACTTCCACGAGGCCAACCCGGCGCTCCACTTCAACCGCGAAGCGGCCCGCGGCCTGCGGCTCGACATCCCAGCGGGAACGGCGATCCGCTTCGAACCGGGCGACAGCCGCGAAGTGCAGCTGGTGCCCTTCGCCGGCGCCCGACGGGTGTTCGGCTTCAACGGGCTGATCAACGGCCCGCTGGATTAAGCACCTCCCCTCCAGGCCCTGATCCTGCAGGGCTGCACCAGCAACGCGGAGCCGGCACCACCGGAGCAGCACCACGCCTGAGTCCAGCGAAGGCCCTCCCCCCGAACCAGGAACCTCAGCCCCTTCATCACACCGGCCCATGCCCTACCGCATCTCCCGCCAGGCCTACGCCCAGACCTACGGACCCACCACCGGCGACCGGCTTCGCCTGGCCGACACCGAGCTGTTCCTGGAGGTGGAGAAGGATTACACCGTCTACGGCGATGAGGTGAAGTTCGGCGGCGGCAAGGTCATCCGCGATGGCATGGGCCAGGCCCAGACCACCCGGGCCGCCGGCGCGGTGGACACCGTGATCACCAATGCCTTGATTCTCGACTGGTGGGGAATCGTGAAGGCCGACATTGGCCTGCGGGATGGCCGGATCGTGGCGATCGGCAAGGCGGGCAACCCGGATATCCAGAGCGGCGTGGACATCGTGGTGGGCCCTGGCACCGAGGCGATCGCCGGCGAGGGTCACATCGTGACCGCCGGCGCGATCGACACCCACATCCACTTCATCTGCCCCCAACAGATCGAAACGGCCCTGGCCAGTGGCGTCACCACGCTGATGGGCGGCGGCACCGGCCCGGCCACCGGCACCAATGCCACCACCTGCACCCCCGGCGCCTTCCACCTGGCCCGCATGCTGCAGGCGGCCGAAGGGCTGCCGGTGAACCTGGGCTTCTTCGGCAAGGGCAACGCCAGCACCCCGGAGGCGCTGGAGGAACAGATCCGCGCCGGCGCCTGCGCCCTCAAGCTCCATGAAGACTGGGGCACCACGCCGGCGGCGATCGATTGCTGCCTCTCCGTGGCGGATCGCTTCGATGTGCAGGTGTGCATCCACACCGACACGCTGAATGAGGCGGGTTTTGTGGAGGACACGATCCGCGCCATCGGCGGCCGCACCATCCACACCTTCCACACTGAAGGGGCCGGCGGTGGCCACGCGCCGGACATCATCAAGATCTGCGGCGAAGCCAACGTGCTGCCGAGCAGCACAAACCCCACCCGGCCCTACACGCGCAACACGCTCGAGGAGCACCTCGACATGCTGATGGTGTGCCACCACCTCGATCCACGCATTCCCGAGGATGTGGCCTTCGCCGAATCGCGCATCCGCCGCGAAACGATCGCCGCCGAAGACATCCTCCACGACCTGGGCGCCTTCAGCATCATCGCCAGCGATTCCCAGGCGATGGGTCGGGTCGGGGAGGTGATCATCCGCACCTTCCAGACGGCCCACAAGATGAAGGTTCAGCGGGGCAGCCTGAGCGAGGATTCCAGCCGTAGCGACAACACGCGCCTGAAGCGCTACATCGCCAAGGTCACGATCAATCCGGCGATCGCCCACGGCATCGACAGCCAGGTGGGTTCGGTGGAGGTGGGCAAATTGGCGGATCTGGTGCTGTGGAAGCCGGGCTTCTTCGGCGTGAAACCGGAGCTGGTGATCAAGGGTGGCTCGATCGTCTGGGCCCAGATGGGTGATGCCAATGCCTCGATTCCCACCCCGGGTCCGGTGCACGGCCGGCCGATGTTCGCGGCATTCGGCGGCGCCCTGGCCCCGAGCTGCCTCACCTTCGTGAGCCAGGCGGCCCTCGATGCCGACCTGCCCCGCAGCCTTGGCCTGCGGCGGTCCTGCGTGCCGGTGGTGAACACCCGCGCCATCGGCAAGGGATCGATGCGCAACAACGCCGCCTTACCCAAAGTGGAAGTGGATCCGCAGACCTATGAGGTCTTCGCCAACGGCGAACTGCTCACCTGCGAACCGGCCGAGGTGCTGCCGATGGCCCAGCGTTACTTCCTGCTCTAAGCGAGCCGGAGAAGATCCCTCACGTTCGGGCCCAGCCAGACACCATGCACCCTTGGTTCCGTAACAACGGCCACCCGGAGGGGGGTGGCACCACTGCAGGATCACCCCAGGCGCCCGGTTCGGCATGTTCACCGAGTACAAACCTCACGGGGGCTACGACGAATACTTCAGCGCCACCGACCAGCCCCGACAGGCCCTGATGCCGCTGATGTCCTCCCTCGGCCGCATGGGGTTGGGCCAGCTCAACCAGAACCATGCCGCCGCCGGGGCCCTGCTCAAGCGCCTGGGAGCCACCTTCCGCCTCAACGATTCCGGCAGCCAGGGGGTGGAGCGCATCCTGCCCTTCGATCCCCTGCCCCGACTGATCGGCACGGGTGAGTGGAAGGTGCTGGAGCGGGGTCTGATCCAGCGGCTGGAGGCGATCGACCTGTTCCTTGGCGACGTCTACGGCCAAGGGCGGATCATGGCCGACGGCGTCGTGCCACGGGAGGACGTGGAGAGTTCCCAGGGCTGGCGGCCTCAGATGCAGGGGATCCACCCGCCGCTGGGGCGGTTCTGCCACATCTCCGGGCTCGACCTGGTGCGCGACGGCAACGGAACCTGGCGGGTCCTGGAGGACAACCTGCGCTGCCCCTCCGGCGTGGCCTACTTCCTGGAGAACCGCCGGGTGATGAAGCGGATCTTCCCCAACCTGTTCGCCGGCCGCACCGTGCAGCCGATCGACAACTACGCCTCCCAGCTGCTGCAGACCCTGCACGAGCTCGCCCCCTGGACCGACACGCCCAAGGTGGTGCTTCTCACGCCGGGCGTCTTCAACAGCGCCTACTTCGAGCACAGCTACCTCGCCCAGCAGATGGGCATCCAGCTGGTGGAGGGCCGCGATCTGGTCTGCGAGGGCGACCGGGTGTGGATGCGCAGCACCTCCGGCCTCGAGCCGGTCGACGTGATCTACCGCCGCATCGACGACGACTTCCTCGATCCCGCCGTGTTCCGGGCCGATTCGATGCTGGGGGTGCGCGGCCTGATGGCGGCCTACCAGGCCGGTCGGGTGGCGATCGCGAACGCTCCGGGCACGGGCGTCGCCGACGACAAGCTGATTTACGCCTACGTGCCGGAGATGATCCGCTACTACCTGGGCGAGGAGCCGATTATCGAAAACGTTCCCACCTACCTCTGCTCCCGCCCTGAGGATCGGGCCTATGTTCTGGCCCACCTCAACGAACTGGTGGTGAAGGCTGTGGCGGAGGCCGGGGGCTACGGGATGCTGATCGGCCCCCACGCCAGCCGCGAGGAGATCGCCACCTTCGCCGCCAAGATCAAGGCCGATCCCCGCAACTACATCGCCCAGCCCACCCTGGAGCTCTCCACTGTGCCCTCCCTCAGCGAGGGCGAGCTCTATCCCTGCCACGTCGATCTGCGCCCCTACGTGCTGCGGGGTAAGGGGGCCTGGGTGACCCCCGGAGGCCTCACCCGCGTCGCCCTGCGGCGCGGCTCCCTGGTAGTGAACTCCTCCCAGGGGGGCGGCTGCAAGGACACCTGGATCGTCGACGAGGTCGGCGTGGAGGGGAACGCACCATGCTGAGCCGCGTTGCCGAATCCCTCTACTGGATCAACCGCTACGTGGAACGGGCCGAGAACATCTCCCGCTTCGTGGAGGTGAGCGAGGCGATGGCGCTCGACTGCCCCCCCGGCAGCGCCGAACCCTGGCTGCCCCTGATCGATGCCAGCGGCGACCGCGAACTCTTCGACAAGCTATTTCCGGCCGGCAGCCCTGACGACGTGGTGTCCTTCCTGGTGCGGGCCGAGGACAACCCCAGCAGCGTGGTGAATTGCATCGCCTTCGCCCGCGAAAATGCCCGCCAGATCCGCGATGTGCTCACCACCGAGATGTGGGAGCACCTCAACGCCACCTACTGGAGCCTGCAGGAAGCCAGCTTCTGGCAACAACCTCCCCAGGAGCAGCTCCGCGAAATCCGCGCCGCCTGCCAACTCTTCTATGGCATCACCGATGCCACCCTCAGCCGCGACCTCTCCTGGCAGTTCAGCCGGCTGGGGCGCCTGCTGGAGCGGGCCGACAAGACCACCCGCATCCTCGATGTGAAGTATTTCCTGCTGCTGCCCTCCCCCGAGGAGGTGGGCGGCGTGCTGGACGAACTGCAGTGGATCGCCCTGCTGCGCACCGCCGGCGCCTATCAGATGTTCCGCCAATCCCAGCAGCGGGCGATCGCTCCGGAGGCCGTGGCTGGCTTCCTGCTGCTCAATCCGGTGTTCCCCCGCTCGGTGCGTTACTGCCTAGAGCGGATCAGCGAAACCCTGAAGATCGTGCGCAGTAACGCCGTGCCCGGCGCCCCGGATGAACTGGAGTGCCTCAGCGGCCTCACCCTGGCCCGCTGGAGCTTCACCCGGATCGAGGAGCTGATCGCCAACGGCCTGCATGAGGCGATCGACCATCTCCAGCAGGACCTGAACCAGCTCCACACCCTGATCGAACAGCGATACTTCATCGCGCCCACCACGGCCGACGAGCCCGACAGTCCCCCCAGCTCCGAGCCGGCATGCGTGCCCGCATAACCCACACCCTCAGCTACCGCTACAGCGCCCCGGTTCTGCTCGGCGAGCACCGCTTCTGCCTCCAGCCCCGCGGCCAAGGTTTCCAGCGACTGCTGAACTTCAGCTGCCGCATCACCCCCGAGCCTGACCAGGTCTATGCCCTGGTCGCATCCAGCGGCGATGAAATCCTGCGGGCCCGCTTCAACGGCAGCACCGAATCGTTCCAGGTGCACGCGATCAGCGAGGTGGAAACCAGGCCGGCCCCACCACTGGAGACCTGCCTGACCATCAACGAACCCCAGCTTCCCTATCCGGTGGGGCGCCTGAACGGGGATCTGATGGGCGCCATCCAAGGCTGGCTGCCCAATGGCCAGCACGATCCCGCGGCCGTGGATCTCGCCCAGGAGGCCCTGATGGGCAGCGATCAGCGGGCGCTGCGCTTCCTCGATCAGCTCCTGGAGATCATCCAGGACCGGGTGAAGTACACCCAGCGCCACATCGGTCCGGCCTGGCCAGCCGGCCGCACCCTGAAGGAACGGGTGGGTTCCTGCCGCGACCTGGCCATGCTGATGATCGAAGCCTGTCGCTGCGTGGGCCTGCCGGCCCGGTTCGTGAGCGGCTATCACCTGGTGGAACCGCGGCCGAAGCGCTACGACCTGCATGCCTGGGCAGAGATCTACTTGCCCGGCGCCGGCTGGCGGGGCTTCGATCCGAGCGGCAAGGGCCATACCGACGACCGCTACATCATCTTGGCCTCCTCCTCCAATCCCAACCTCACCGCCGCCGTGAACGGCACCTTCTCCGGCTCCTCCAAGGTGGAGAGCGAGCTGAACTGGAGCATCGTTCCCGAGATTCTGGGTTGATCTCCCAGAGGTCTCGCCCCATGGGGTCAGGCCACGATTCCCCTTCAGGGATGGACTTGCATCGCTGCCAACCCTGCCAAAGCGTTCGGACCGAACCGGAAGCCCCCATAAAGCTGCTACAGCCGGTATCCATTGGTGCAGCAACGGCCCCCGATCCGCAGGATGAAGGCTCCAATCCAAGATTCGCCCGATAACGCCATGGAGGCCTCCTCCCACACCCCCACCAGCCATCCGCCCCGTGGGGAGGGCCTGCTGGGCGCGATGCGCCACCACCTCTTCTCCTCCCAGGCCAAGTCCCCCTCCCTGGCCACCCGCCACGACCATTACCTCTGCCTGGCCTTGGCGGTACGGGACCGCCTGCTGCAGAACTGGGTGGACACCGCCGACACCTACACCCGCGCCCACGTGCGGACCGCCACCTATCTCTCCGCCGAATACCTGCTGGGGCCCCACCTGGAGAACAACCTGGTGAACCTCGGCATCCGGGCCGAAGCCGAGCAGGCCTGCGGGGCCCTGGGCCTCTCCCTGGAGGAACTAATCGCGGAGGAGCCTGAGCCCGGCCTGGGCAACGGCGGTCTGGGCAGGCTGGCGGCCTGCTTCCAGGAATCAATGGCCACCCTGGAGCTCCCCGCGATTGGCTATGGCATCCGCTACGAATTCGGGATCTTCCGTCAGCAGATCGGCCCGGAAGGCCAGCAGGAGAGCACCGACCCCTGGCTGGCCCGCGGCAACCCCTGGGAGGTGATCCGGCCGGAATGGAGCTATCCGGTGCAGATCGGCGGCCACACCGTGATCGGCGTGGCCTACGACACCCCGATCCTCGGCTGCGGCGTTCACACCGCCAACACCCTGCGGCTCTGGAGTGCCCAGGCGCCGGAATCCTTCGATTTCGCCTCCTTCAACGCCGGCGACTACACCCGCGCCGTGCTGCAGAAGGTGCAATCGGAAACCCTCTCCAAGGTGCTCTATCCCAACGACGAGATGGAGCAGGGCAAGCGGCTGCGGCTCAGCCAGCAGATCTTCTTCGTGTCCTGCTCCCTGCAGGACATGTTCCGCATCCTCAAGGGCCAGGGCATGGCCCCCACCGAGTTCCACCGCAAGTTCGCGGTGCAGCTCAACGACACCCACCCCGCCATCGCCGTGGCGGAGTTGATGCGGCTTCTCATCGATGCAAACGGCGTCGACTGGGACACCGCCTGGAGCATTACCACCGCGGCGATCAGCTACACGAACCACACCCTGCTGCCCGAGGCCCTCGAGGCCTGGGGCCTGGAGCTCTTCGGCCAGCTGCTGCCGCGCCAGCTCGAGATCATCTACGAGATCAATTCCCGCTTCCTGCGCATGGTGCGGATCCGCTACCCGGGGCAGCCCGAGCTGCTGGAGCGCCTCTCCCTGATCCAGGAAGGTGGCCAGCGCAAGGTGCGCATGGCCCACCTGGCCGTGGTGGGCAGCCACCAGGTGAACGGGGTGGCCGAACTCCACAGCAAGCTGCTGGTGGAGAACGTGTTCCACGACTTCGCTGCCCTCTGGCCCGACCGGTTCACCAACGTGACCAACGGCGTGACACCGCGCCGCTGGCTGGCGGTGGCCAACCCCGGCCTGGCCACCCTGCTCGATGAATGCATCGGCACCACCTGGCGCCGCGACCTCGACCAGCTGCAGCGCCTGGAACCCCTCGCCCATGACAGCGCCTTCCTCGGGCGCTGGCAGGAGGTGCGGGAACAGAGCAAGCAGCGCCTGGCCGCCACGATCCGCCACGACACCGACGTGCTGGTGGACCCCGCCTCCCTCTTCGATGTGCAGGTGAAGCGGATCCACGAATACAAGCGTCAGCACCTGGCCGCCCTGCAGATCGTGGAGCGCTACCTGCGCCTCCGCAACGGCGAAGACCTGCCGCCCCGCACGGTGATCTTCGGCGGCAAGGCGGCCCCTGGCTACCACATGGCCAAGCTGATCATCCGCCTGATTGTGGGAATCGCCGGCATCGTGAACATCGATCCGGCCATGCATGGCCGGCTGCGGGTGGTGTTCCTCCCCAACTTCAGCGTGAAGCTGGGCCAGCGCATCTATCCGGCGGTGGACCTCTCCGAGCAGATCTCCACCGCCGGCATGGAGGCCTCCGGCACCGGCAACATGAAGATGGCCCTCAATGGCGCCCTCACGATCGGCACCCTCGATGGCGCCAACATCGAGATCCGCGAGCGGGTGGGCGGGGACAACTTCTTCCTCTTCGGCCATACCGCCGACCAGCTCGCCGAGATCAACCGCAACGGCTATCACCCCCTGCCCTGGCTGGAAAACGACCCGATCGCCAAGGAGGCGATCGACCTGATCGGCTCCGGCCACTTCAGCGAGGGCGACCGGGACCTCTTCCACCCCCTGCTCGCCAACCTCTGCGGCCACGATCCCTTCCGGGTGATGGCCGACATCGGCGATTACCGCCGCGCCCAGAACGCCGTGGACGAGGCCTGGCTGGATCCCCAGCGCTGGAGCACGATGTCAGCACTGAACACCGCCCGCTGCGGCTTCTTCAGCAGCGACCGCTCGATCCAGGACTACGCGGAGCGCATCTGGAAGGTGACCCCCGTGCCGGTGCAAGCTGGCCAGGTGTTGGCGAGCCCCACCGGCTGATCCGGTCTGGGCCCCCGGATGCAAGGGCTCGGCGATCCGCCGAGCCCTCCCGGCCCAGTCGACCCTCCCCTAACGGGGGCCCGCTGCCTGGTCCTGCACCGTTCGGGTCCCATTCCCGCCGATCCGTCCACCACGCTCCCCGACCGTGCCCACCACCCTGCCAGTGCCCCCGATGGGGGAAGCCTCCAGCGCCTCCGACACCCCGGCGTGGATGGGGCGGGTGGCCGGGGAGGTAGACCGCCGGCTCGGGGCCGCCGGCATCCGGCTCACCCTGGGGGGCGAGCCCACCTATGTGCCGCTCGAGCCGATTGGCGCCGAATGGAGCGTGGCGGCCGATGGGCCCACCAAGCTGCCGATGGCCCGGGCCATGGCCCGGGAGCTGCAGCGCACCGCCTGGCCCGGCAGCACGCTGCTCTACTGCCCCGGCAAGCGCTACGAGGGGGAGGTGAACCCCCGCTGGGCCCTGCGCCTGTTCACCGGTCTCGATGGCCGGCCGACGGTGCGGTGGCCCGCAGCCGACACGGTGGATCCCTGTGAGAGCCTCAGCCCTGAGGCCGGACCCGCCTGGCTGGCCCGGCTGGCCGGGCTGCTGGGGGTGGTCCTGGAACCGCTAGAGCTCCGGGATCCGCTCGATTCCGCCCGACGGGTTTGGGCCGTGCCCCTCAGCGCCGCCGATCCCGATCCAGACCTCCCCACCGCGCCGATCCACTGGCTGCCGGCTGGCTGGCCCCTGGAGGAGAGCCTCCGCCAACTGAGTGGCGCCCCCGGCCCTGCGGGCCTGCGGCTGCCGTTGGAGCACTTCCCGGCGGGGGTGCCCCGCCAGGTGCTGACCCTGGAAACCGATGGCGAGGGCTGGGAGCTGTTCCTGCCGCCCCTCACCCGCCGTCCCCTCACCGCCCTGCTGCAGGCCGTGGCCGACAGCCTCGAAGGCCTGGCGCCCCCCCAGCTCAGCGGCATGTTGCCGGTGGACTGGGAGGGCCACTGGCAGATGCTCGGTCTCACCGCCGATCCCGGGGTGCTGGAGATCAACCTGCCCGTGTGCCATGGCTGGGCCGACTACGACCGCTGGCTGCGGCTGCTGGAGCGGGCCGGCGAACGGGTGGGACTGCGCAGCTGGAAACCGGGGCCCGATGGCCGCCAGGAGGGCACCGGCGGCGGCAACCACCTGCTCTGGGGCGGCCCGAGCCTGCAGGAGCATCCCTTCTTCCAGCGGCCGGGCTGGCTGGCGGGCATCCTGCGCTACTGGCAGCACCATCCGTCCCTCGCCTACCTGTTCAGCGGCGCCTGCGTGGGTCCGGCCTCCCAGGCCCCACGGCCCGATGAGGCGGCCGGCGACAGCTTCGATCTCGAACTGGCCTACCGGGCCCTCGAGCAGGCCGATGACGGCAGCGGCCCGGGCGCACCCGGCTCCGACCAGCGGGGCGTGATCGGCGAAACCCTGCGCCACCTCCATGCCGACCGCAGCGGCAACAACCACCGCAGCGAAATCAGCTTCGACAAGTTCTGGAACCCCGGCGCCCCCGCCGGCTGCCTGGGGCTGGTGGAGTTCCGGGCGCTGGAAAGCATGCCGACTGTGGAGTGGAGCAGCGCTGTGGCCCTGCTGTGGAGCGCTCTTGCCGCCCACCTGCTCGATCCCCGCCACCGGCCCACCACCCTGCGGGACTGGGGCACGGAGCTGCACGATCGGATGCTGCTCCCCAGCGCCCTCTGGGCCGACCTGGAGGCGGTGCTGGCCGAGCTGGCCGCCGACGGCCTGGCCCTCGATCCGGCCCCCTTCCGGGAGATCTGGGACTGGCGCTTCCCGCCCCTGCTGCGCTGGCAGGAGGGCGATGCGGTGCTGGAGGTGCACCCGGCCCTGGAGCCCTGGCCGCTGATCTGTGATTTCCCCCGCGAGGGGGGCTTCACCAGCCGCTTTGTGGATGGGTCGATGCGCCGCTTCGAGATCACCGCCAACGCGGCCTTCCGGCAGCAGTGGCGGCTGGGACTCTCGGGGCGTCCCCTGGATCTGACCACCGATGGCTCACCCCTGGCCGTGCGCTACCGGCTGCAGCGCCTCTATCCCTGCCTGCACCCGGCCATCGCGCCCCACCTGCCCCTGGTGCTCAGCCTGCACGGCGCTGGCGCTGGGCGGGCCTTCCAGCTCAACCCGGAGGGCACGGCCTTCGTCGCCGAAACCGCTGCAGCCGCGACCCAGCTCGAAGGCCAACCCTGGCGGGGCCGCCGCCGCAGCGGCGACGCCACGATCGACCTGCGGCTGGGCTGAAGCGGGGACCCCGGGCTGAGGAAGCAGGCGTTGGGCCAACCCGTCCGGCCGCGGCCGGACGGGGCCTACCAGCTCACGCCATGGAGCTTCGGCAGGGGAGCGGTACGGGAGGTGACGGCAAACAGGCGGGGAATGCGGCTGCTGTTGTAGACGCGGAATTCGCGCACGATGCTGGCCCCCTCGTCGCGCACCGCCTGGTTGAGCACCAGGGAGCCATCGGGGTCGGACACGGAGCGGTGAAAGGTGCCCGGGGGGATGCGCAGGATGTCGCCGCCGCTCTCGAGTCGGACGATGTGGAAGGGATAGTTCCAGCCCAGATTCACCAGGTAAAAGGTGCGGCCACCATCCATGGCCAGCAGGTTGTCTTCCTGGTGGGGATGCAGATAGAACTGCCACGCCCCGGAAACGGGATCATCCGGTGGGCTGATGGCCGGGCCGGCATGCACCACCATGTCGCGGGCATTGGAGCCGGGCACGGTGATGTCGAAAAAACGAACGGAGGGGGTATCGCGGAATTTCTCGTAGGGGATCATCTCGAACATCGGCGCCGGTCTGGGGGAACGGGGCGGTTCGGGCAGCTCCGGGAGACCGGCGGCCAGGTTGGGCGAGGGAACGGTGGCGGTCATGGCGAAGGCGCAGCGAGGCGCAACCGAAAGCTGATGAACCAGTGAACCGAAACCGCCCCGCCGCAGGTGGTGGAAGCCGATACAAAAAGCCGGTTTCCGCAGACCACTTCCCCCGCTGGCAGTCCGGGGGGGCGTTGCTTGAATGCAGCCACG